>ENA-OWPI01000044-OWPI01000044.1-marine-metagenome-genome-assembly--contig:-NODE-44-length-174077-cov-11.317195_pt1 | contig 174077 bp, 105 predicted proteins | sample MGYA00238138_ERZ651775 | MGnify/ENA primary metagenome ERZ651775 (study PRJEB26906, sample SAMN06265043) | marine metagenome | isolation source: Helgoland LTER site | place: Germany:Helgoland, sampling... | reverse complement strand
AAGCAGAGGCCGAGGAGGAGCACAGCGACTAACGACCGAGAAAAGACAAGATACAAATAGATAACAAGAGAGACTCGCACAACGCTTTTCCAGTTTTCAAATCAAACTCACTTCCTTTTTCTTTCGCAAAAGTCATCAGATGCCAACAAAGTCATTAAAATTTTCCGCGCCGCCCGTTTTAACCGGTGATACTTCTCTCGTCGTCGTCGTTTTTTCTTTCGCAAAAGCAGCGCACGATGACATTCCTCGTTTCTCTAAATGCGTGACGATATCGAACGACTCGCTGTGCGTCCTCTTCTCCACCATTTCCCGTTTCATTCGCATCCTCTCTTCTTCTTTCAAATCCTCCTTGCGGACGCGCGCTTCGTTGAGCTTCATGTTCACCGGATCCCATCCGCAGCCGGACTTGTTCGGACGGTTGCCAACGTACGTTCGCTTAAATTGTAAACGGTTTTCTTCCGTTTCCTGCGCGAGTCTTTCTTTCTCTTTATTTAATTTCTCTCGTTCTAAGTTTCGTTGACGTCGCGAGTGATCTCGTTGGTCGCGTTTGGCGCGAAGCGTTTCGCGCTCGCGCTTTTGTTCCTCCGCTAAATCGATTTTACGGAACCGTTCGATTTCGCTCATGTACTGCGGAAGTCTATCGAGTCGCTTTATCGTCGAAGAAGAAGAAGAGGAGGACGAAGACACTTTCTCTTCCTCCTCGAAGAACGGTTCGTCTCTCGGCAGTCTCGCCCCTGGAAATATCCCGTGGTTCTTCCTCGGCGGTTCCAACACTTTCCTCCTCTCCACGTTTTGATACCCGCTCTCGGCTAACGAACGACCGGCGATGCCGTCCTGCCAATCGCGCTTTTGACTTCTCGCTTTCTCCTCGTCCGGGACGAATAACCTACTTTGTTGTTGTTGCGTCTTTTCCTCCTCTTTGTCTTCTTCTCGTTCTTTGTCTTCTTCCTCTTTGTCTTCTTCTTCGTTTGGAACGACTTTGCGTCCGTCCTCGTCGTCGTCTATTTTTGGAACACTTTTTTGAGAATCAAAGCGCTCGCTTTTAAAGCGAGACGACGACGACGATCGAAAACCACCACCTCCCCAAAGGCCGCGGTTGCTGTTCCTTTCCCGCTGTTCTCGTTCGTGTTCGTGTTCTCGTTCCATCGTCGTCATCATCATCGCGCACTACTATATATATATGTGTGTATTTTTTTATGAAAAAAAAAGAAGGGGGGGGTGCTCACAAAAGAAAAAAAAACACGTCAAACGACTGAAGATGAAAAAATCCTGAAATTTTTCATCCGCGTTTTTTTTAATTTTCGTGGCTGTCGTTTGCAGACGTCACTTCTTTTTTTATTACTACGATACGAGAACAAAAATGCGAGCGCGACTCATCTTCACGACCTCCTCGAAAACATCCCCGGGGACGACTTCGAGGAGAAGCTTTGCGCGAGTTTTGGTGAACAACAACGGGACGAAGCGGATTCTTTTTAACGAGCACGATACTAATTATAATACTACTACTTCTCGATTTTCGTCCGTCTCCTCCTCGGTGTCTCGAGATTTCGCGCGACGACACCAATCGTCGTCATCATCATCATCATCATCATCATCATCATCGCGAATGAGAGGAGTAAGAGGAAGAGGAGTGAAAGTGCACGCTCGAATCGCTGGAGGAGGTGCGAGCAGTCTTTTGGATGCGGCACAGATGACGACGAAAGCGGCGGAAGCGATTTTAGACGTCTCTAAAACCGTACGAATGAAAGGAATCGAGGCACCGGCGAATGAGAAATCGTACGTCGCGTTGGACTCGGAAAACGCAGGTTTGGTGGACGACGACGGGTTACCGCTCGTGTATTCTCCGGAGGCGATTCAGACGTATTGGAAGAAGCAAGGCGGCGCGTTGCAACAACGTTGGCTGGAGTTTTTGAAAGAATCGGTACCGTTTTTGACTCGAGTCGCGAGTTTGTCCTTGCAAGGTGGGAGCGAGGAATTGACCAAGAACGGCGCGTCGTTGGCGAAAGACGCGAGAGAAATCATCCAACGGTTAGGCCCGACGTATATTAAAGCTGGACAGATGATGAGCGTCAGACCGGACGTGTTGCCGCAAGCGGCACTGAACGAGTTGGCGATTTTACAGGATTCCGTAAAACCGTTCGCGACGACGGATGCGATTTCAATCATCGAGAAAGAGTTAGGGGCACCGTTGGGGGAATTTTTCGAGGAGATTAGCGAACAGCCAGTTGCCGCGGCGAGTTTAGCGCAGGTGTATCGCGCCAAGTTGAAAAGTACCGGCGAGTTCGTCGCGGTGAAGGTGCAACGACCGGGTATTTTAGCCACAGTTTCGAAAGATTTGTACGTCTTAAGACGCGCGGCGGAGGTGTATCAAGGCATCATCGAACGGTTTGCGCCTCAGCAACGCACGGATTACGTCGCGTTGTTGAACGAGTGGGCGATTGGTTTTTACACCGAGTTGGACTTTTTGAACGAAGCCAGGAATCAAGACACGCTGAGAAAACTATTGATGGAACAAGAGAAAGTGGCGGACGTGTACGTCCCGGAGGTGAACTTTGAGTTGACAACGCGAAGAGTTCTCGTCAGCGAATGGATCGATGGCGTGAAATTGAGCGAATGCGAACCGTCGGAAATTCGGGAATTAGTCGGCGTCGGGCAAGAGTGCTTTCTCGTGCAACTCTTACAGGTTGGTTTTTTCCACTCGGATCCGCACCCTGGAAACTTGATGCGCATGAACGACGCGTCCAAAGGGAAACTGTGTATTTTAGATTTCGGTTTAGTTGCCAGAATTAACGAGGAAGATCAAGACGCGATGGTAAACTCCATCGTACACTTGGCGAACAAAGATTACGCGGCGTTGGTGGACGATTTCATCGATTTGAAAATTTTACCGGACGATTGCGACCGAGCAAAAGTGGTGCCGTTGATGGATAAAGCGTTGAGTCCGTACGTGAAAGGCGGCGGTGCGAAAAACTACGAAGCTGAATTGAAGAGAATGTACAACATGGATGGGTCTTTATCGAGCACGGCGGGCGGGTTCCAAGCGATGACGCAAGATTTGCTGACCGTTTTGAACGATATTCCGTTTTCGATTCCTCCGTACTTTGCGTTGTTAGGACGAGCCGTGGTGACTTTAGAAGGCATCGCGTTGCTCGGTAATCCAGATTATAAGTTGGTCATGGAAGCGTACCCGTTTGTGGCGAGAAAGTTGTTGTCCGACGATAGACCGGCGGCGCAGAGAGCGTTGCAAGAAGTTTTGTACGCGTCAACGTCCGCCGGCGGGTCTATTTTGAAAGGCGAACGATTAGCGGTCATGTTAAACTCGGCGATGGGTATCGTCGCGGAAACTTCGGATACGTTTGTGGATTTAGAAACGTTGCCGGAAGATGCGGCGAGCTTGAAGCAGTCTCTGAAATACGTGTTGACTCCACGAGCGGAATCTTTGAGAAAGGTTTTAGTGAAAGAAGCCATCGCGGCGGCGGATGTTTTAGCGCGACAAGCCTTGAGGAAAACCGTGACGAGAGCGTTCGCGCTCATCCCGCGACCGCCGTCGTGGTTACCGTTTCAACCACCGAACCCGGAAGATATTGAAGGTCCGATCCTGTTGCCGTCGAGAGGTAACTCCACTCCGGTTCCGGCGTTTGCCTCGCCGAGACGAGTGTTGGACTTGACGGCGCCGAAATTGACCAGAGAAGAAGAACTATTTGCGATTTCGTTGGGTGATTTAGTTGGTGGCTTAGTCGGAAAAAACGCGGCGACCGTTTTAACCGGCGACGCGTTGTTGGAACCTGACGCCGTGGCGGGATTATTGTTGGGCATCTTAGCGAGCGGGAGAACGCCGCTCGGAAACGACGAACGCATCTTGTCGCTCGCGAAGAGCACGCAAAAGCAGTTGCAAGTAGCTGAAACGACGAGTTACGACGGCGATGGACCGAACGACGACGGTGGTTTCGACGAATTATTGGACGCCGTTAACGATTTAACGCCGGAAGAAAATGCGGTATTGCAAGCGTGCGGACAAGAAGTCGTCGACGCGCTTTGGAATCGCTTAGTCGAGCGCTTGTCCCCGATCGCAGGGACGAGCGGGGTTGGTTCGTCTGAACTCGATTTAGCCGCCGCGAGCACGCGATAAAATTCGTCGCACGATAATAATAATGGTAATAATAGCAGCAGCGGCATATAAAGCCGCCCGCAAGAGTGTAATTTTAAGAAGTAGAGCCCTGAAAATTTACAACTGTCGTATATTAATTTTTAAAGCGTGTGCAGCTGTTTGAAGTACTCGGAATACAGATTCGAGCGAATCTTCAGTAACCCTTGCAAATACGTCCTATACGCTTGCATTCTCGCTTGTTCTTTCTTCGTCAACACTTTATTCAGCGTCCACACGACGTTCTTCACGTACGTGACTAAAATATACCCCAACAACGCGCCGCCGAAAACGTATCGTCGTCGCACGCCTCCCCAACGTTGCATGGCGCTAAATTTACTCCTCCCAACCTCGTCGACTTCACTCGGCAACATTCCCATCAAAATAGCCGCAAAAAAGTCGTTACATCTCGGCATGACGTGACGACGAACAAAATTTCCGACGAATCGAAACGCGAACAACTCAACAAACGCCACGAACGTCATGAAAAAAATAAACACCCACGACAACGCCAGCAACGCCGCGCCGCGCATCGACCGTTTCACGTTCTCCGCCCTCTTCAACTTATCCTCTTCTAACACCTCCACTACTTTTCTATCGATTCTCGCGCAATCGTCCTTCATTGCGGTGAGATTTTTTTGCACGGTCAACCGAATCGCTTTGTCGATGTCCTCGCACACCTCGGACAAGGCGTTTGGAATATTCGCGGTTGAGTTTTGCTCGTTGGGTAAATAAATTGTCGGTAACTTGAACGCGTGCGAGTTATTAATTCGCCCGGATAAGTTTTGCGTGATTTGAATCAACACTCTCTGTCGATCGTGTTCTTTCTCCACTTGATCCGCTTTGGACATGTAATACGACAACTTCTCCGCGTGTTTCTCGTTCAACGCCTCGATAACTTTCATCGTCCTCCCGCACAAAGCCTGCCCAATTGGATCAAAAAACACCAGAACCAAATCCACGTGATCCGCCAACCACAAAATCGCCGCGGAAACGTCAAACGGATACTCCATCTCCCCGTCCACTAAACCCGGCGTGTCGATGAAATCAATCGCCGGAAAATTCTTCTCCTTCGAAGTGCTCACCTCGGTGAACACGTTCGCCTGTATCCCTTCGAACCGTTCTAACCCGTCCAAGTGGTCGTAAAACGCAAACGTCGCGTCTCCTTTCAGCGACTCTCTCTTACGTCCGGAAGTGACGTACGTAAACCCTCTCGTCTCGATCGCCACCCCGGTCGTCTGTATGCTCTCGTCGATGTACCAGTTTATAAAACTGCTCTTCCCGGCGGAATGATTTCCAATGATCAAAACGGAGACTTTTTTTCTCGGTTTCCAACACGTCACGTTCAAGAGTGGATCTTTGGCGATTTCGAGGATCCCAACCGACCCCGGTTGGTTCCCGTTCGGACCTCGCTCGTATAAATCGTGGATGGATTTCAAGATTCGTTCGTTCGGGGAGGATTTTTCGTGATGATGATGATGGTGGACGTCGCGGTGACTGTAATGATGATGAGAGCGCGTTTGTTCGACTTTGGCACCACTCGCACCACCACCACCACTTCCTCCTCCTCCTCTGTTGTCCGCAGTCGTCGCGTTGGTGGTCAAAGTCGCCGAGGAAATCGTTTCCCCTTTTTGGTGATGATGGGTTCCGTGAATGGTGTCGTTGCCGTTGTTTTTGCTGGAGGAATTCGATAATTTCCCCGCGGAGGAAGACGCGTCTCTCGGTGGTTTCGCCGGTTTTATAGCGTTCACCCCGACACTGGTTCCTCCTCCGTGTTCTTTTCTCGGTGAATGATGCGTCCTCTCCGAACTCATGATTGATGTGCGTAACGCTTTGCGCGTAATATAAGTGCGAAAAGTTGTTGTCGGGTAAAAGTGCGGTTGTTTTGATACAAAAGAGAGGCGGAGAGAAAAACGTCCTGTGATGGTCAATTAAGTTTTACTTTTTTTTTTGGTCTTTTTTCGTTTTCTTTGAATTTTGAATTTTGCTCGACTCGTGTCACACAACAAACTCCCCCTCTGTTTTAATTGAAACACACATTAAAGACGGAACACGAACAATCAAAAGTCGAGGAAAGGCACACCGAAAACGAGAGGAGGAAGACGACGACCTGGGATATACGCGCGACGAGAACAACAACAGCGCGTTATTACTATTTTCTCGTCATCGAAGAAGAAGAAGAAGAAGAATATAATTAAAAAATCATGGCATCGGAGGACGACACGAATTCGAGCGCGAAAACGAACAAAAGAAAATCCGTCTTTGGCTTTGTCTGGCGATGCATCTCCTCGAGTCGAGAGGTGTTTTCAAACGCACACGCGAACGATTGGATGAGAATGTGCCGAGGCATTTCGTGTCCGATATCCGTGAAAGATGCGACGAGGAGATTACGATTTAACTTGCGAGATTTTGCACCCAATTACCAAGTGTTGATGTTACTCTCGATGTTCGTGTCAGTCGTCTGTCGTCCTTGGTCGTTTTTAACGGTGTTCGCGGTAGTCGTCGCGTGGCATTACGTGATCAACGTGAGGAGCAAAGACGTGACTTTGAAAAGAGGTGCGAACGAAGAACCGATCGTGGTGACGGTGAGAATGCAAGGGATGTTATTACTCGCGGTGTCGGCGATTTTAATATTCGGGTTCACGTCGTTCTCGGCGACGTTCGTGACGTGCGTTTCCATCGGCGCGGGCGTGTGCGTGTCGCACTCGGTGATGAAAGCGCCTTTGACGGAGAACAACAGTTCTCCCGACGGAGGGGACTCGCCGACGAGTCCGTCGTTATTGGCCGAGTTTCAAGAGTACACCGGGTCCACGTTATCTACGTTCAACCGAGGCGCCGGGTTCGAGAAAGTCATCCCGAGTCAAGTCTACGAGTACGGCGGCAAGGCGCTCGACGGCGCCACCGCGGGCGTGAGCACCATTAGCTCGTATTTCGGCCAAGCTATTTTGCAACGCACCGGGTCGAACGTCAGCAATAACAGTAGTAATAATGGCGGTGGTAATGGTACCGGTACGAGCGCCGGCTCTTCTTCAGTGTAATCGTATATGTTTTGAACTTTCAACTTTGTATTTACTTTTTGTCTTCACACCTTTAACACCCCTAGAGACAGCATTTAGAGAGCACTTCTTTATCGCAGTTTAACAGATACACACAGTCAGAATACGCGCGCGAGGAGTGCAAGCGCGCAGGAGTAGGAGAGAAAGTGGTCGTATTAATTCGTGCGCTCTTTGAGCTTTCGACGCATACATATACTACATGACCCGGGCGGAAGAGATCAAATCCTTCAACGAAACCCGCAAAAATCGCATGCAACAAAAGTTTATCGTGCCACTCGTCTACGCGCCGTTACTGCCTTTAATACGGATTGGATTTAAAACAAATCCACTGTTGAGAGATCGTTTGTTTGCCGTGGCACTCGGGTGTGGGTTAGCGCACGCCGGCTGGGTGATGAGTCGAGACTCGAGCGTGTGATTGATTAGGTGTGTTGCAAGTGTTTTCCCCTAACGCCTTACTTGGATATGAGCGACGACGATAAACTCGCCGCGCCGAACCGTCACAAGTTCTACGTCGACGAGAACAAATTGGTGTACGAGTGGGAGCAAACGTTGGAAGAGGTGAACATTTTTATCCCCGTTAGTTCCGAGTTGAAAACGAAGGAAGATTTGTCGGTTGAAATCACCGGGAAAACGATCGAGATTAAGAAGAAGAAGAAGAAGATTGGAGACGACGATTGCCACGTGTTGCCGAAACTGGAGCTGTACCGACAAACGATCGCGGATGAATCCGTGTGGACGCGAGATCAATCCACCGGGGAGATGCACATTCAACTGGTGAAGCTGAAAAAAGCGGAACCTTGGGAAGCGGCGTTTAAGGAACATTGCCGTAACAACCTCCGAGGAGCGACGCCAAACGCGAGCGACGAAACGTCGACGAAAGCCGAGGCCGATGAAAAAATCGAAATGGACAGAAGACGGATGATGCTCGCTCGATTTCAAAAGGAAAATCCTGGATTTGATTTCAGCGACGCTGAGTTTGAAGTCGGCAAAGAAGTCCCGGACGCCAGCGAGTGGAATTTGAAATAGTATGTAGTTGTAAAAGTAGTCGTGGGAGTACTCGTATTTGTACTCGTAAGAGATTGAATTTTTGAAATTTCTCATCAAAAACAAGACAAAAAACACACACAAAACCCACTCAAAAAAAAAAGCAACAACACAGTACAACGAACACCGTTCACATGCTCTCCTCCACGGACGACGACGACGACGCCTCTTGGAGCAACTTGGGCACCGATCTTCAAGGCGAAGAGATCGTTCTCGAGGACGTCGTTGGAAAAAAGAAGACGAAGGAGGAGTTCGAGGAGGGAGACGAAAAAGAATTGGAGGAAAAACCGCAAATGACATGCGGGAAAAAGGACGACTCTCCCCCTTCAAAAGAAGAAGAAGAGAAAGAGTTGGAGGGCATCGAGGACGCGTGGGAAGGCAAAGACGAGGAAGTGCGCGCGTGGCTGGAACTCGCGGAGGCGCAATTTGACGCGAGGACGTCGCCCTTAATCGGGGCGCAACAGAAACAGCAAACGAGTCACGCGACGACGACAAAATATGAGACCCCTACTCAAGGAGAGGGGGGTGAAGGTCCAGTCCAAGAAAAACAACCGCGAAGAGAGAACAAACGAAGACGGGCGAACGCGATGAAAACATTGAAGAGGTCGCTGGATGTGAAGTTGATGATGAGCTCGGTGGTATCGATTTGCATTGGAATCGTGGCTTTGTATTTAGCCACCATGTCGTCGTCGACGACGAGGGACGTCGTGATTACTGAGAATACGCCTTCCGAGACGAACTCGTTCGAGGAACGATTAAAAGCGATCGAGGAGATTCAACGGTGCGAAGTCAAGTTGGAAAAAGCGAAAGAGAAGGTGGAGGAGTTGGTGACAAAAATTTTGGAGGAGAAGAGGAAGCTTCGCGCACAACAGCAACGGGGCGTTTTCGCCTCGTGGTTGGCGTTTGAAGACGACGAGTATTCGGAGGCGATTTCATCTTGGACTGCGATGGTCGCAGTGGTGACGTATTTTACCGCGATATCGATGATTTCGCTTTGGTTCTGGAAGTTGGTAAACCTTGCGTTCTTTGGTAACGGCGAGATGGAAGAATCGTCGTTTTTTACCACCACGACGGGGACGACCAGAAGCGACGAAAGCGGCTCGGCGAAAGACGACGACGACGGAAAAGGAGAAAGACCAATCGACTCGTACGCGAAAGTCGCGAGGCATTTAAACGCCAACAAAACACCAACATCTTCGATCCGGGGCGCCTTGCGTACCCCAAGCGACTCGGGCGTTCCCAAGCCGTTCGCCACGTCTTCGCAAAGACGCAGGAGCGTATCGCCAACCGTCTCCAAAGACGGCGCCACGCCTCTCTCAAGATTACCTCGCTACAAAACGCCGCAGTTACCGCCAACCGCCAACCGTCGCGGTCCGGCGAGAGAAGACTCGGTGAATAACTTAGGTCGTCGAATGCAAGACGTCGCCGACGAAGACTTGGCGATGAATCTCTACGGAGAACAGTGATGAAAAGAAGCATGAACCCCGAGAGAAAGAGAAAGAGAAAGAGAAAGAGAGACAAAAGAAGAAGAACAAACACACAGAACGTCTCATACGCGTACTCGTCGGCGGCTCGCCGCGAGTACGTACCTAAACAAAGCTGCTGTAACACTACAATACTAATATACACTTTTATACACAATCGAGTTCGTCTCAACTCGTCATCGCTTCAACCGCCTTCTCTACTTTCCTCCTCACCTTCCTCCGCTTCTCTTCCTTCTTTTCCTCCTCCTCGTCTCCGTCTTCGCCATTCACCGCAAACCTCCCAATCTTCTCCAAAACGTTCTCCTTCAAGCTCCCCAACTTCCCGTGCACGGCCACCGCTCGCATCGTGCACGTCCTCCCTTCCACTCTTTCGATGTTTTCGAAACAAAGTTTCACTTTTCGTACGTCTTCGCGCGAGCATCGTAAAACGACCACGTTCGACCCGTATTTTTGCTCGTAATACTTCACCTGCACCGACGGACACATCTCTCGAGCGCCGGCGACGCCAAACGCGGATTCGATTTCCAAACGCAGTTGATTCGAGAGCACGTGTTCCGACGTCGGTTTTTTATCGTGGAAGAGCGCGCGAGCGATGATGTATCTGTTTTTAAATCGAACCATGTTATGTGGTAAACACACGCACGCGCGCTCTCTCTCTCTCTCTCCGTCACCGAACGCGCTTTTGTGCGTAGTCTCTATTGTTTCTGCGCGCTGTTCTTTACGCGTATTCTAATTAATTAGTGAGCTTTTTGGCCGTTGCATTCCCCAAAAGAAAGGCGAATTTTGCGCTGCATTACACACGCAAGACACACACTCTAGGAACAGGTCTTGAAAACAGCATTCATCTCCCGAGAACACTAATAACAGTAGAAGAATACGAACACTAAAGCGGCGAGAACGATGATGATGCGCTCTCGGGGTTCCGGAGAAGAAGGAGGAGGAAACTATTTCCCAGGCGGCGCGGTATCTCTGAACGAGACCAATTTCATGAATTCCAATTTCGACGACCCGGAAAGCGCGTCGAAGACGAAGACGTTTACTTCGAGAATAGGGAAAGCAGCTTCGTCGGGAAACGCGAACGGGAAAGATAAGAGCAGTTTGAAGAACTCGAGGATGATGAATAAAAGTTTAAAATACGTCGGGGTATTTCTCTTGCTGTGCGTGTTGGCGATTGCTTCGAGAACGTCAAAGACGATTACGTTGGTCGTGTTAGCCTCGGTCGGGACGTTGGCGTTTGCGAAGTATTTATCCATGTGGGTGCTGGAAAAAGACGAAGGGACGATGGAGATGATTGAAGTGGCGGATGCGATACGGGCCGGTGCGAGTGGGTTTTTCTCCACGCAGTACGGGCTGATTAGTAAACTCGCGGTGGTCTGCGCCGCGTTCGTGTTCTTTTTGTACGAGTTCAGACAAGTGACGCCGGAGCAAGAGAAGAGCGGGTTGACCAGTCACAGCGTGGCGATATTGACGACGGTGGCGTTTTTGTTGGGGGCGTTTTGCTCGGGGATGAGTGGGTACGCTGGAATGTGGGTATCGGTGAGAGCGAATTCGAGAGTGGCGGCGGCGAGTCGAAGAGGCTCGAGAGAGCCGCTGGTCGTCGCGTTGAGAGCGGGTGGATTTGCCGCTTTGTTGGTGGTCGCGACGACGGTGTTAGGCGTGGCGAGCTTGTTCGCGGTGTATTCGTGGTGGTACGGACTGACGAGTGCTGGGATGAAAGCAGCCGGAGGAGGTGATTCGGCGAGCGAATCGATTGAAAACGTGATCGAGATACCGCTGATGTTAGTCGGTTACGGATTCGGGGCGTCGTTCGTCGCGTTATTCGCGCAGTTAGGTGGTGGGATTTACACCAAAGCAGCGGATGTAGGCGCAGATTTGTGTGGCAAGGTGGAGATGAATATTCCCGAGGACGATCCGAGGAACCCCGCGGTGATTGCCGATTTGGTCGGAGACAACGTCGGGGATTGCGCAGCCAGAGGCGCGGATTTGTTCGAGTCCATCGCGGCGGAGATCATTTCAGCGATGATTTTAGGCGCAACCGTGGTGAGAAGATCCGATATGAGCGTCGTCGAAGCGAAGGGGTTCGTGTTGTTCCCACTGGTGGTTCACGCGATGGATTGCTTTGCCTCGGCGATTGGCATTCTGTCCGTTTCTGAGATCGAGCCGAGATACAAGCAGGAACCGTATTCAGTGTTGAAGAGAGGGTATAACGTGGCGTTGGCGATTGCGTTGGTGTGTTTTGGTATCGCATGCAGATGTATGTTGTATACGGAGAAAGCCGAGGACGCGTGGAAGTACTTCTACGCGTGTGGTATAGTTGGCATTTTATGCGGATACTGCTTCGTGTTCATCGCGCAGTTTTACACCGATTACGCGTTTCCGCCAGTCAGAAAGATTGCCGAAGCGAGTACGACTGGCAGTGGCACGAATGTCATCGCTGGTGTTGGTGTTGGTCTCGAAGCGACCGCGGCGCCGGTTATTGTGGTTTCCATCGCCGTCGTCGCGGCGTATCATTTAGGGCAAAATGCCGGATTAGTTGATGAAAGCTCGGACGAACCGATTGGCGGTTTGTTTGGTACCGCGGTTGCGACGATGGGAATGCTCTCCACTGCAGCCTACGTCTTGACCATGGACGTGTTCGGCCCGATCGCAGATAACGCCGGCGGTATCGTAGAAATGTCCAACCAACCAGACTCGGTTCGAGACGTGTGTGACGAGCTAGACGCCGTAGGAAACACGACGAAAGCGACAACGAAAGGGTATGCGATCGGTTCCGCCGCCTTGGCGTCGTTTTTACTCTTCTCCGCGTTCATGGACGAAGTTTCCGCGTTTACCGGTCAAGCGTTTTCCACCGTGGATATTTGCATCCCAGAAGTGTTCATCAGCGGTTTGCTTGGCTCCATGTTGGTATATTTATTCTCCTCGTTCGCGATCGCGGCGGTCGGGAAATCGGCGCAAGACGTCGTCAAAGAAGTTCGACGACAGTTTGCGGAGAATCCTGGAATCATGACGTACGATACGAAACCAGATTACGAACGGTGCGTCTCGATTGTGGCGAAATCGGCGTTACGAGGTATGGTTAAACCAGGCGTCGTCGCCGTTTCTGGACCACTAATCACAGGCATTATATTTCGACGCATCGGCATAGCCTCCGGTCGCGAGTTACTCGGCGCGAAGTGCGTCGCAAGTTTTCTCATGTTTGCCACCGCGAGCGGGATTTTGATGGCATTGTTTTTGAACACCGCCGGAGGAGCGTGGGATAACGCCAAGAAATACGTGGAAACTGGATTCGGAGGAGGGAAAGGGAGCGAAACGCACAAAGCGGCGGTCACGGGAGACACCGTGGGTGATCCATTTAAGGATACCGCTGGACCGAGTATCCATGTGTTAATTAAAATGCTCGCGACGATTACGTTAGTTGCTGCGCCTATGTTTCTCGATTAAAAACGTGTAATATTGAAAGAACAAAACTAAGATTATATTAATTACTGGGTATATTTACTTTTCTGACCATTAAAAGAATGTATATCGATACGCGTATAAGTACACGTCTGTTTGCTCTCTCGTTCATACTCACTTTCGCATTTAACGCTGCATAGCAGCCACCGCCGCGTTGCCTTGCATCAAGCCGGCGCGAATGGCGGCGCTCGCATCCGCCACCGCCGCCGGTCCGCTCGGTACGAAGATGGTCGAGTTCCCGCCTTGCGTCCCAACCTCCTTCATCGTGTCAAAGTATTGCGTCATCATCATCATTTCCATCACGTCCTTGGAGGAAATGCCATCGACTTCCTTTTGAAAGTTCACCACCGAATCTCTCAAACCGTTGATGATCGCCTGTCTTTGCCTCGCCATACCGGTACCGCTCAAATACTTCGACTCCGCGTCCGCCTCGGCAGCTTTCACCACCATAATCTTCTCCGCTTCCGCGCGATCCTTCGCGGCAACTCTTTGTCTTTGCGCCGCGTTGATTTCATTCATCGCATTCTTTACCTTAGGATCCGGCGCGATATCCGTCACCAACGTCGAAATAATGTTATACCCAAACTCCTCCATCGATTTCGCCAACATGTTCTTCACCTCCATCGCGATTTCCTCTTTCGACGTGAAAACGTCGTCCAACTTAATTCTCGGTACCGTCGAACGGACGACGTCGAAGATGTACGAACGAATTTGCCCTTTAGAATCAGTCAATTTATAAAACGCGTCAAACATGCGAGACGGGTCTTGCAAGACTTGATACTGCGTCGAGATGATGATGTTGACAAAGACGTTATCTAAAGTCTTCGTTTCCACGGACACGTCCAAAGATTGGATTCTCGTGGAGATGGTCCCGACATTCGCCGTGCCTGCGTTTGAAAAGGGGTTTAGGAAAAGAAAATAGTTGTTAAGAATGATGAGCGTATTCGCGCTAAAGCGCTCTCTTCGACGGGAAAGCCCCCGCTGTGTGTTGCGTGCGCAAAAGAGACGAGAGCGTTTTTAGAGGAAAAAAGGACCAAGAAAACGTACCGACGCAAGGAATAATCACGTGGCACCCGGGAGGTGCAAATCGGTCGAATTTACCGCACGTGGCGATGACACCGCTGTTTTATTACGCACGACGTGTATAGAGAGAGATGATGTATAGGTCAGCACAAAACGCTTTCATGTGATACGTGGTTGTTTGCAAACATAATGCTACTAAAGAGGAGTATTAAGAATGAATCCGTGCAATCCAATTATTTTCCCCGGGGAGGATTCATAAATATCTCGACGAGATGATGCACACGCGCGAGACGAGAAAGAGAGAGAGAGAGAGAGAGATGTAAAAGAGAACGCAAAAGCAAGGAACGAAAACTTACAATGTGCCCTGATCGACGCATGTCCAGCAAGCCATGATGATGGTAGTTTTTGTCGTGTAAGTGTGTGTGTGTTTAGTGTCGTGTGTCGACTTATTTGTGACGTCTCTGTACAAATGAGGGTGCCTTTCCAAGAGAGTAAATTTGCCAGGCTGGCAAATTTTTGCTGGCAATGTGCCAGGGAGAAAAATTGTGAGCACGTAATATGTAATATTCTTACTACATAGTGTTATTGTTTCCTGGTGAACGCGTTCGGACTGAACTTGAACGCGCCGTCTTCGCTCGGCCAGGAAGTCATCCGTTCCGTTTTCGTCACGGTCACGTTAGGACCGCGAATGCCTTTCCAACTCTTTTCGCTGGCGTGCGCGACGCCGACGACGACGGAATCGGAGAACGTCGGCGAACTGTGACCGTCGAATACTACGGCGTGGGATTGGCCGCCATCGATTACAGATTTGACGCAAGTGACGGAGGAGGAGTCCCAGGCCCAAATGCCGCCGACGTTGTTGGTGACTTGGGAAGAGGAGACGAGGCAACGGGCGTTGTTGGAGCAGTCGACGCCGGGGCCTTTGCATTCGCGAAGGATGGTATTGGAGAGGATGGAGCATTCCGCGTTTTGGGTGACGACGACGGCTTCCTCTTTCGTATTTTCAACGACACAGTTACGAAGAGTGCATGTGGCGTTGTCGGTGACGTAGACACCGGCGCGTTCGGCGCCGTGAAGTTTGCAATCGATGAAGGCGGCGTCGGCGTCTCGGGAGAGGCGCGCGCAGTTGTTTTTACCGGTGATGTTGCAGTTTCGAAAAGTGGCTTTGGCTTTGTCGGTGACGACGAGGCCGTCGCATCCAGTACAAGTAAACGAGCAACCTTCCATTAAGGTTTCGAATTGGTTCTTATTGAGGATGTTGCCGCGTTCCATTTGGGCTATGCGCACGGATTCCGCGAACCCGGAGAAATCGAAATCGACGTTGGAAACGACAGAGGATCGAGTGATGCGAAATGTCGGGCTGTTGGCGCGCATATCGATGGTGGCTTCTTTGAGCGCACCTTCGCCTTTGATCCACACGCGTTTTGTCACGCAGACAGTTTCGCCACACCCGTTGTGTGTGCCTCGCAAGAGAAGTATTTTATCGCCGTCAGAAGCCATTTCGACGGCGTCGCGAATCGAGCGCGCGTGGAGGGCGGTATTTTTGTTCACTTCAGCTTTTCGTCGCGCTTCGGCCATGTGCCCGTCTTCTTTACTGTACCGTTCGGTGTTTATGGGATTTTTGTGTTCGTCGGTGACGTCGAATTCGGCGTTTGTCGGAGCTTCTTTGCCTAACCACGCCTCTTCGCCGGCGGATCGAACGTAAATGACGCGACCGTCGAAGCCAGCCGGGGAGCCGTACTTTGCGGCTTGAATGGCGATAACATCCAATAAATCCTTAAACGGTTGCCCGGAAGACCCTTTTTCGCATTCGACGAGCTTTTCGCCCACTCTTAACGACGCGACAGCTAAAGACCACGCGGAGAGTGCAGCGTACGCCTCGCCGCAGCGAAACCGCGCTTTCGACCAGTCCGGCGCAATCGTCGTCGCGCTTATGGCATCTTCTAAAGCCCCGAGTAAATCTTCCCCGTCTCTTAACTTGGCTTTTGACCGATTACATAAGGTCACCACCGCAATCAACTCTTCTTCCGATAACTCTGCATCATTGTTTTTGTCGTTTCGATTACCGTCGCTCGTCTCTTCTTCTTCTTCTTCTCTCCTCTTCCTCCTCAAATCCGCTTCGCACTGACTCAACGCTTCGTCGTACATCGCCACCGCCATCTTCAAATCGTTCGCACGCATCAGTTCGTTCGCTTTTTCTCTCATCGCGTGTGCCGGGTGCTCCGACTTTAACTCTTTCAATCGCGCGTCCGGCGTAACTCTTTTCCTCTTTTGAAACACATCCACCAACTGATTGGAGGCATTCTCAGCCTCGATATCTTCCCGCGACACGATCTCGTCCTCGTCTTTTCTCGCCACCTCTAACGCTTCTTTCGGCAACGCTTTCCTCATGTCGAGCGACGACGAGTCCGTCTCGTCCAGTTTCGCATCCTTCTTCACCTTCTCGAGATATTTAAGCGCGTTTGTCTGATCCGAATGCGATTTCGAGACATCAACTCTCTCTCTGCTCTTTTCCAATCGCTTCAACCTTTCTCGCGCGTTCAAAGTCTCTTTGATCGCGTCGAGTTTCTTTTGCACGTCCGGGCCAGAACCTGTTTCCGACCATCTTTGTTTCAATTTGTTCGCTAAGAGTTGTTGGTGTTGGTGCTCTTTCGCCACCATGATCAGGTTTTTCTTTTTATTTATTAATAAAAAGCGAGTAACGCCTTTTTTTTTCGAATGGAGAAAATGATGGAGAAATCTTCTTTCCTAGAAAATTACACACACACTGTATCTTTCTTCCCCGAATAAGAACGAACGCGCTTTGCAAAACTAGGTGCGCGCGCGCTCGTATGGGGCATTTCGACGCTGTTGTTCGACGGAAACGCTTCGTACTCTCCTCGGAAAAGGAAAAGAAGACGCCACCGTACTCGAAGGTGGATGAAAAAAAAACGCTCAGCCTTCCCGCTTCTTCTCCGGTGCCTCGTCGTCGTCCCTTGGAAAGAATCGAATTCGAGGGAGACGACGATGAAGAAGAAGAAGAAGAAGAAGAAGAAGAAGAAGGAGAGGGAGAGGAAGAAGATGAAGATGAAGAGTTTCGGGGAGTCAAAAGCGTTGGAAAGAGGAAAGCGAGAAGAACGAACGCTTCGACGAGAGATTCCTCGGATTCAGATCTCGGTTGGGTGGAAGAGCACGATAGGAAGCACAAGGTGAAGAAGACTACGAGTTTTGAGCTTGGCACACCTGAGAAAAAGTCGGAGCGAAAGTCGGAGCGACAGCAAGCGCAAACTCAGAAGAGACGAGAAGAAAGGAGAAGTTTTAAAAAGAAGATGACGACGAAGAAAAAAGACCGACTGGAGGATTCTAGCGAGGACGACACTGCGGAGTCCTACGAAGAGGACAGCTCGGAAAGCGAAGCGGATGATGAGATGGATAAGAACATGCGGCAAGAATTGGACAGAGCAATCGATAATATGCATGGATGGAAACGTCGAGTTTGGAAGAACAGATCAAACGTCAATCCGGCTTCAAAAGACACTTCGGCTTTACCAACCGGCGGGTGGAATGGAACGATTTACTAGGCACTCTATTTTGTACATACAATTAAAAGAACATCATCGCTACTACTAGGAGCATACATTTATCGCGTGCTAAACAATACATAGTGAATAATGTACTTTCGTTCTTTAGCGCGGTCACGTTGTTCGTATCGCCCCCCGTATTATTAATTCCGCGACGTCCATTCGCGCGATATTTTTTGCGCGTGTTTACTTCCTTACGCCGCGAGAGCTTTTTTCAAATCGGATTCGATTCCTTGGTCCAACGGATCTCTCGGCGAATACCGTTTAAGAACTTTTCCATCGCGCCCGACTAAAAACTTCGTGTAGTTCCAAGGAATATCGTCCCCTCCAGTCTGCTCTTTCAAGTATTTATACAACGGATCAGCCGGTCCCTTCGCGATTGGATCATCAATTAACGGCACCATTAACGCCGCATCCGGATCATCCTTGAACTCCTCCCACTGCACCGGATCAACCACTTTACACGCCGTCCCTCTGTTTTTCACGGCAACTTCATCCATCACTTGAAATCCATCGCTGTCAATCTTAAACTTCTCTCGCGCTCGCTTCCGTTCGCCGTCGCTCCCGAGCGGTCCTTGGCACCCGAACTGATTCACCGGAAATCCTATAATCTCGAACCCATCTTTGTTATATTTCTCGAACAGTTGCCTCAAGGCAGGGTAATTCGAGTTTGCTAAAGGTCACTCGCTCGCCACGTTGACGATGACCGTCACTTTCCCTTTATATTTCGCGAGCGCAAACGGTTTCCCGTATTGCCTCACGGTGAAGTCGTACACCCCGTTCTCTGGTGTTTCGTTGGCAAAACCGGGAAAGGCGGAGAGAAGAGACGTGCCAGCGACTGCTGCTACGGACAATACGCTTTGGCGGCGGTTGAAAAAAGCGCTTTGGTCTTCTTCTTCTTCTCGAACACTACTGTTCTCGTCCGTCGCGTCATCGAAAGACGACGACGACGAGTTCGTTGGAAAACGCATCGTGCGTTTTCCTCCTCCTTTTCGGGAACGACATCGACGCGACAACGTTGGCGGCCTCGAGGAGGAAAACGACAAAAAAACCGTCGTCGTCATCCTCGGAGTCTCTCTTTCTCTCTCTTTTACCGTCGTTTACTGCGCAGAGTTTTGCGGGGAGTCTTGTTGTGGGAACAACAACAACAACGTTTCGGTCTCGAGGTTATCGTGCACTTACGTTCTGGGCAGACAACGAAAAAGAAAAAGCGAGGTTTTTCGTCAAAAAGAGCATTCAGTCTCGATTCCATTCGTCCATGCATTCGCTGCTCGGAGGAGGCGGAGGATATCTCTGCTTTTTGTTGCTTTTTTTTTCGCGCGCAGTGATATTCTGCACACATAAGAAAAGCGCGCGAGAAGCATTGGATACTCCACCACGCGAAGCTGGAATACCATCACTCGCGCGCGAAACGCATCGTTTGATTGTATTCGCGCGCGGCTTTTTCGGAGAAGAAGACAAAGAAACAGAGAAAAGGAAGTTTTAAGCGGGAACGGCACATTCCAACGCGTATCAAATCAGAAAAGATTATCCGTGTCGGACATTTTCTCGCGCGGAAATATCTGCTTTCTGTGCGCCCGAGAGGACCGAGAACGTCGCGACAACAGGCGCAGTGCGTTAAGAAATACATCTCGATACCAAAAAAGAATTTAGAGAAGGATTTATACGTTCGCGCCTGCGCTCGAGCATCGAAGAAGACAAAGACAAAGAGAACGCACATTTAGTCGGTTAAAACAAGTCGAAGAACTGTTCTTCTCTCGAAATCCAAAATGCCGCTCCGAACGCTTCTTCAAGGCACGAATAGCGGAGGAGATAAAAGCGACGATAACACGTACGCGGACGTGTGCGACGAGTTGTTAGCGTCCGGGGCCTTATCTCCGGTAGACGACGATATTTTGTTGGAGGACCCTTTGGAGAGAGGTCGGTCTCGAGATGAGCTCGCGGAGTTCATCGAGGCGGAGATTTATAACAACAATCAGCAGAACAACAACGACGACACCGCGGGGGGGAACGCGAATAACGCGCATAAAAGAAGCGCAGAGGCACGCACTAGCAACGACAGAGACAGCATTTCCGAAGGAACACACCCATCGACGTCGAAACGGTCGAATCACAGTAGCGACAATAACTCCTCGGGCGGCGAACAACATCATCAAAGACGAGATTCGAACGACTCGCAAAGGTCGAACAGCAACCGAAGCAACGCCGGGTCGACGAAAGAGGAGAATACGAATACTAACACGAGCAGCAAAATAGTAACCGACACTCAACAGCAAAAGAAAGGAATACACAGAAAGACGCATTCTTTCGCGTTGTTAGAGGACTTGAGTCATCAGCAGCCGAATTATTACACGCTCGGGCCGATTTTGGACGACTCGGCCATGCGATACGTGGAGATGAATCCGAGCTATTCAAAATTTGACGACTTGGAATACGCGCCGATGAATCCGGCTTTGATGGTTGGGGAATTTAACAACATGGGTAGAAATGGGTATAATCGTGAACAGCAAATGCAACAGCTGCACCAAGGAGGAGCGGGGAATACCCAGTTGGACATTTTGAAGCAACAGCAACAGTATACTCAACAACAACGCAACAGCGTGAACACGAACACGAGTCCGACGGATAATTTTGGCGGTCCGCAGCAACAACAACAGCAACAACAAAAATTGCCAATGCAATCATCACAAGGTGGAACACTGTATCAACAACAACAGCAACAGCAACAGCAACAACGACAACAACAACCGCCTCCAGATGGAGTGGTGCAGCAAGAGTTTACATCGGTCCATCGCGCCGGCGTGGCTGGGCCGCCGCCCGGTAACATTTCGTGGTCGCACATGCCGCCGCAACCGGGTCACCCGAACTATCAGCACATGCAACCACCGCCACCTCAGCAACAACAACATCAGTATCAAATGCAACAAGGAAGTTTACAGCCGCAGCAACAACCGGGCATGCCACCGACGCAAGCGCAAATGACGCGCCTCGATCGATTAAAGCGATGGAAAGAGAAGCGTAAAAATCGCGTGTTTACGAAATCTATTCGGTACATGTCGAGAAAAGTGTGCGCGGATAATCGTCCAAGAATTAAGGGTAAGTTTGTAAAAGTATCTTCGCTGTCAAGTTTAACGGATATCGCCGAAAACAACGACGACGAAGAGAAGATGAAGAAAAAAGAAGATGAAGGCAAAGATAGCAAGCCAGACGACGGTAAAGGAGAACCGAGAGAGAAAGCGAAATCGGAAGAGGCGAACGATTTGATTCGCGATTTGCGAGAGAAGGCTATCGAAGCCGGCCTCGGCGCGGGCAAACCTTTATCAAGGTTGCGCAGAAACAACGCACACTCGTCGGCGCCAAACTTGGCGTCGCTCGCCGATATGCATTAGTCGTAGGCGGAGAGATATTGGCGTGTATCAAAATTTAAGAAAAAGAGGAGAAAAAGAGAGAGACAAGAAGAGACAGTGTATTATTTTCGAGATGTACCAAGAGGAAAACAACAACAACATATATCAGCGTAGTCAATTAACAGTTTAGAAAGCAGCGACATAAATACTAAGTGTAACATATACAAATTTAAAAGCATACGAGTGGAAAGAAGAAGGAGGGGACTACGCGCGTTGTTTGACTTCTTCTACATGATTCCATCTTTTTATACCTTGGACGGATCGTTCAAATCCTCTTTGGTTAGAAAGTCGTCGATACGTTTCAACACCGGCCCGAACTTCTCCACTAACTCTTTCCCGTCCGTTTCTAACACCATCTCTCCGCCTAAATTCTCCACAAACCCTTTCCTCGCCGGAGGAAACTGCAACACGACGGAAAACGCGGACGACGACACCCACCCGTGAAACGGCTTCAACTTTTCCGCGTACGCTATCGAAGCCGCCTCTTTCGTTTCCGTCTCGCGGTTCTCCGCGAGTTTAGAGACGAGGACGACCACAAACTCTAAGAATCGCTTTAGCCAAAGAAGACCTTTGGAGCAGCTCGTGTTCGCGGCGAACGCGCTCGATTTCTTCTCGTCCAGGAGGATATCGAACAACTGTTTAATAAGAATAAGAGGGGTCGGTCAGTACACGAAGCCACGAATAACGAAACGGAGGAGAAAACGAAAACATCCTCCTCGCGCGCACGACAACAACAACGACCACACAGTATCACTCACGTTCTCAAACTCCTCTTCCTTCTTCGCCAGCCTTTCCACGTTCCCGCTGACGTCCGATTTTGCCGGTTTAAACGCCACCCCTAACGCGTCCAACACGGGAAGAAACAAGCGACAGGAACGTAAAAAAGATTTCGTTCGTATCGTCCGCGATTCGTCCTCGCTCGACAAGTTCACCAACGAGTCCACGATTGGTTTGATCAGGTTTACTTCTTTATCCACCATAAATTCTGTTCCGTGAAAGCCGCCAAACGCGTCGTCGTCGTCAGCCGCTTTGCGTTTCTTTTTGTGATGTTCTTTGAATTCCTTTTTCCAATTTATCCATTTTATTCGTCATTTTGCAAGACAACAACTACTACCCTACTACGACTCCTATCACGACTCATGAATCGAGCGCTGCTGCTTACCACGACCTCTCGCTCTTCGGCGTGTTGTTCTCCTTCGTCGTCTGAATCGTCGTCTTCTCATCGTCGTCGTTTTTCTTCCGCAAAAGGCGTCAGACGAGGACACCATCAACTGCACGCTTCCAACTCCGATGACGACGACAAACAGGAAAACGACGCCGGACCTGACGCGTTCTCTGGATCTATTTTACAAGACGTCCGCAAAGGCCAGGAAGGGTTTACCACGGAAATGAGAATTAACAAAGGGAAGAAGAAGACAGATGATGATTCGAGCAGCGATGCGTTTCCGAAACTCGGAGACATCGTGGAAATCACGTTCAGTTTACGAACGAGCGAAGGGCAAATTTTACAAGACGAAGACGAGGCGGATCCAGTCACGTTTGAAGTAGGCGCCGCGGACGTGGTCGGGAATCCCTTGTTCAAAGCGTTCGATAAAGCGGTGAGGAATATGACGGTAAACGAGACGAGAGAGATTGAAGCGTCGGGCGGAGAGTACGATCCAAACTTGCTGTTTCGCGTGCCGCAGGAACATCCGGAAATCGAACGGTTGAGAGAAGTGTGGGCGGAGAAAGGCGGGTTGCAAGAAGGTGGGACCGTGACGTTGATGAATGGGAATCCGGCGGTGATTAGGTCGATGACGGATGAGGTGGTGATGTTGGACGCGAACCATCCTTTTGCCGGGAGCGATATTTTGTTTGATTTGACGCTGAGAGATATTCGCGCGAACGAATAAATTTTCGTTATAGAAGTGTTGAAAGATAACATGTGTATTCTCTATCATCTATCCATCTGTGCGTGCCTTTCTGTTATTGACCGTACACGCAAACTTTACCTCGCAAACCAGTGGCCATCATTAATCGACGAATGTAATGTTCGACGGAGATGATGTGCTCGTCCTTCACCACCGCGGATTTCTTGAAGTACTTACCGCCGCCTCCGGAGAAACCGTAAATATCCACTCGCGTGCACGCGCCGGATTCCATCAACGAAATCATTCGAGCTAAACCACCAGTCGGTGTCCCTTTGGTAATTTTCTTATCCTTTTTATAAATCTTGTAGATTTCCGTGATGGCTTTGCGCCAGGACGGCAAAGCCGTGCTGTACCCGACGACTCTCGCGCCGTCTTTGCGCACAAAGTTTTTGGGGATGATTTTCGGAATCATGTAATACTTGGACGGCTTTTGGTTCCCGCCGATAGCACCGACGTAAGAATCTTTCTGCCATAATCCGTCAGTTTTGTACCCGATATCTTTCTCGAACCCTTTCATTTTCGAGTTGAATCGAACGACGAAATCGTGCGCGTCGATTTGCGTGCCCCATCCTTTCTTCAACATGTTATCGGCGGAGCCAATCAACGCGCACGTGCCGAGTTGTCCTTTCCCAAAATCTGGCAAGTCTTCTAAAATGTCCGTGACCGTGGTTTCTGCGGACATATATTTGCGAATCCACTGTTTCCCGTTCCCAGGCGAAAGCGCATCGACGCACGTCTTGTCCATGAACCAACACTCGCGCTCGTCCGTGAGTTGCTCGGCAATCTTCGCAGCCGCCGCAACGCTCGGGGCACCTTTCGTAATCTTTCCATTCGTCGGGAACGCTTTTTCTCCATTCACCGCTTCGTAACAAAATTTCGGCGGCGTGAGATCGGCGGCGAGTTTTTTGAACTGATCCGTTTTCAAAAACGCTTTGCGCTCTTCCATCGACTTGAAACTGGGCGGGTCGTCGGCGTTGTCCGTACTGGACTCGTCCTCGTCGTCGCCTCCGCCGCTACTACTACTCCCGCTATCCGTTTCTACTTTTTCATCGTCGTTGCCCTCGCCCTCGCCGTCACCTCTTTCCTCCGACCCAACCTCCTCGCTCTTCTTCTTTCCGAAGTGTCCGAACAAATTGTTCGAAATCCATCCACCTCCAGAGCTACTACTGCTACTAGTACTACCGCGACTACTGCTACTGCTCGAACTACTCCCAACGGGGGGACTCGGCGGCGGATGCGCCTTCTTCCACGCGATATCGTGCGCCTCAATCGCCGCCATGACCTCTTCCCCACTCATCATTTTACCTCCGTCACCTCCGTATTTCTCTTCCATCTCTTCCTCTTCTCGCCCGTTTTCTTCTCGCGCGCGTTCCATCCTCCGCTCGCGTTCCTCCTCTTCCTCCTTCTCCTTTTCCTCCCTCGCCTTTTTATTCTTCACGTGATCTTCCCTCTTCCTCTCCAACCACTCGCTCAGACCTGGCAAATGCATCGGTTCTGCCGTCCCTCTCGATTTTTGTAACTCCCGATCGATCACCTCCGTCGCCTCTTGAAACAAGTGCACCAACGTCTCCGCGGACATCCTCTCGAAGTGCGCGATTTGCTCCTTCGTGTACCCCATGGTTTCCAATTTCTCTCTGTATTCTGCTTCAAACGTCCCGACCGGCGAGTGATCGTGCCCGGGGTCTAAATATTCGTGTTTGAATCCGTCCAAAGACTTCAACGTCCCGGACGCTTTCATCGTGTTCACGTGGTGTTTCGCGCTCGATTCCGCGAAAATGCCTTCGCCGAGCGCGTCCGCGTGGTACAGAGACACCGTCGCGAACGTCACGAGGACCGAGACGGCAAGAATCGCTCGGAAAAGCATCTTGTGCTCTTTTTCTCTCTCTCCTGTATGTCCTCCTCCGGAGAAAAAAGAACTCATGCTGAAACGCTTCTTCTTCGTCGTTGTCGTCGTTGTTGTCTTCTTCTTCTTCGTTGTCCGCAAAGGTGTCGTTTGGTGAACGCTTCTCGCTCTAAAACGCTCGCAAAGTGTTCGAGCGAGATGCGTTTTTGTGAAGCTTTTCGGATCGGACGTTTCCTCCAAAAGGGCAGCTCTTTTTGGAAAAAGCAGAGCAAAAACGACAGACAAACAGACGAGAGAGATTAGATACGCTTCTCGCGCGATGACGACGACGATGCTTTTGTATTGCACGACTCGGAGGAGGGCATCGAACGCATTCACGAGTAGTCGTTTGCAATTCGGGAGAATTCTCTTTTCGTCGTCGTTGTCGGCGGCGTCGTCATCGTGTGAGAGGACGATGATGAAAATGATGACGACCCCGGGGACGAGGGGAGTGGATAAAAACCACGCGATGCTGATGATGAGGACGATGATGAATACGACGTCAAAAGAAGCCCCATCGTCGTCAAAATTATATTCGACGGGATCGAATTCGGCGAAGAATGCAATCACGAAGCAGTCGTTTTCCGCGCCACCGCAAAAAGTTGTCGCTCGCCCGGGCGTTCTCGCGAGCGATGGGATGCCCAGGTACCCGAATCTCACCGTGCCGGGGTTGTTAAGAGGGTCGGATTATATCGGGACGTGCTCGTTTGCGCTGACTGGAACTTTGTTAGCGGCGTCGAAAGGACTGGATTGTTTCGGCGCGCCTATTATTGGGCTGATAACAGCCGTTGGTGGAGGGACGATTCGGGATTTTGTCCTCGGCGCCGGCCGGAGAGCGTTTTGGATGGAGGAGCAAGAGTACGTGTATTTAGCGCTGGCGACTGGCGTCGCGACGTTTTTCGGGTGGGAGTACGCGAAGAAACATTTTGAGGTAGTTAGGGACGACGCGTGGTGGATTGAAGCCAGCGATGCGTTAGGGGTTGGAGCGTTTTGTGTGATTGGGTGCATGAATGGAGTGAGGGCTGGAGTGAGCGCGATTAATTGCATCGCGTGCGGCGTGTTTACCGCCACCGGGGGAGGGGTCGTGAGAGACGTCATCGTGGGGAGACCGCCGAGAATTTTCCACTCGTACGCAACAGCGTACGCGACGCCGGCGGCGGCGGGTGCGGCGACGTACTTGTTAGCCAGGAAAATGGGCGTCTCGACGAGCGCAAGGATCGTATCCGGGGTGACCGTGGGTATTTTGGGACGCGTCGCGAGCGAGTCCGGGAACGTGCGTCTGCCTTTGTACGAAAGCGAAGAGGCGAAAGCGAACGCGAAAATAAAAGGAGATCACAGACTGTGACTTCAAAGCGATCTGTACATAAAGTAGTATGTAATAAAATTAAAAGCGCGTTGGTTGCATCATTCTTTCACCGGTTTCACGAGTCCTTGCGAACACTCGATAGCTTTCCATTCCGCTCGCGTCTCCGGGTCCATCTCCCCAAATTTACCGTAAGATTCCTTAATCAGGCAACTCTCGCTATTCCTCACGTACGCTTCTAACATCGCGCCTTTATTCGACGACAACGGTGGAACCTCCCACGGGGTATTTCCGGCGAACTCGTATTGCTTTCTTACGACTTGGTCTAACGAAAGCAAGCTCGCGAACGAGTTCGTGTGCCCTTTGTGATCCCATTTATACTGTTGCGAGTACAGGTCAAACTTTTGAAGGTATAACTCCACGTCTCCTTTGCCTTCTCTTAAAAGTTCCCGAACGCGCTTGGTGATGTCTCTCGTGTCCGTGTCGTAATCGCCGGTTAATAAAAGTTGTTCTTTTGCCGATGCGTTTCCAATCGAATTGCTTTGGGAAAGAAGAAAAAAGGAGGATGGAAAAATCATTCCGAATCGTCGTCTGGTGAATGAAACGACTGCTTTGTTGTTGCTGCTGCTCTTTGAACCGCATTTCGCGACGATGAAAGGCTTTCCAGCCAGTGCTGAAGTAGGTGTTGCCATCGTTTCGTGTGTTTACTTGTGACGAATTTGGAGCAAAACAGTTAGGGAAAGATACGCCATTTTATCCACTTTTAAGAGAATGTCATCGTGTCGTCCAACGCATAACAACAATGCTTTGTCCTCAAAAACACCATCATCAACTTTAACCCGACGACGACGACACGCTTTGATGAAACGAGGAGGACAAAAGCGAACAAAATCACATTCGTTGACGATACGGAACGGCTTCTTGGAAAACATTTTGAAAGCAGTCACTCCGAAAGATGCAAAGGAGATTCAGAAAGAAAAAGAGATGAAACGAGTAAAGTTGATCGAGCAAAGTCCGAAAGGGTGTATGAAATCGGCGTACCAGTTACTCGCGAACACGGTCATCGACGGGGAGGAACTCGTTTTGGCGTACGACGCCACGAGAGATGGGTGGACGGCTTCGGCTTTTCACGAGAGAGTTGACGGAAAAGGACCGACTTTGATTTTCGGGAAGACGGCGAAAAACGCGAGGTTCGCGGCGTATAATCCGCTCGGGTACTTCTCGGTGGAGGATTACAGAGATTGCCCCGCTGCGTTTTTGTGCGTGTTTAAGAACGAGCAAAGTTTTCTGAACGGCGACGCGAGTGGGATGGAGATTTTGCCAAACGTCGGCTCGCCGGCGATATTCGATTTCGGAGCCCAGGGTCCGTCGTTTGGGCCCGATGGCTTACGAATCCCGCTAGGGAACGCGCCAGCGAATGGGAGTTCGTATGCGGGTATAGGAGAGGCGACGACGAGCTACGGAAGTTCGAAAAAGTGCATATCTCGTCTCGGTTCTCATTACGCCGGGAGGAGCGATGGCGTGACGAGCGTCTTTGCGAAAGGAGAGAAGAACGAAACCAACTTGAAAGAGTTAATAGCGCTCGTTTCGCCGTCCATGGAAAGAGACGGGTTGTACGTGAGCTAATTAGGTTTAGATGTAGGTTTAACGTTATTAGTAGTAGTTTTGAGCGGCGTGTTATTATTTTTACATCGGTGGATTCTAAATTTAGGCGTTTATAATGGCATCGCCTTCTTCTATCTTCTGCATCGCGGCTTTAGTTTTTTCGTCCATCGAAGGCGTGTGCTTTCGCGTGGACCCTCCTACTTTGCGGTACATTTGCTTGCAACTCGTTTCCGTGCGACCGATGGCGACGGCGACTTTCTTCCAAGGGATTCCCTTCCCTCGCATGTCGCTCATTAACTTCAACTCGTACGAAGACCAGGTCGTGTTTCGAACGCTGCTTTGCGCAATCTTTTCGACGTCTTCACTTTTAAGCGTAACTTCTACTCGATCTAGTATAATATCCGAAATTTCCTCTTCGACCGATTTCTTCTTCGCGTTTGTGGCGTGGACGCCACCGGTGATTGGTCGGTCGTCCACGCGCAACGGATTCGATGAAAACGTAAAGTTAGCTTCGGGTAAGATGGCGTGCTTTTCTAATATCCTCGCACGTTGCGGCGCGCGAAGTTTCTCCAACGCGCGTTGTTCAATCGATCGAACGGCGTTAACACTCAAACCCATTTTTCTCGCTAAAATGTTCGCCATTGGATTTCCTCGTCCTGAGCGTTCGTCTTCGAATTCGTCTAAACCAAATTTGTGACGTAAAACAAACCTTTCGCGAGGAAGCAACGTATCAAACACGTGCTCTAAATCGTCTTTAAATAAATCGCGTTCGACGAGTTTCAACGCTCGTTCTTCTGCATCTGTTGTACAAAAATCTGCCATTGCCGTCGCCCCGTTTGCATCGCCTTGATCGGCGACCAAAATCTCCGACGCGTCGCCAATGTCGCCGGAAAAGTTTCCGCTCCCAGTCGCGCGTGGCATGGCGTAACTCACCCCGAAGTTACCAATCGCTTCTATTCTCTTCACGTCTACGCCTGCTATTCGTGCAACTTCCTCGTCCGTGGGCATTCGTCCCAACGATTCGTCCAAATTTTTCTCTAAATTTTTGATCTTCATTTTCTCCACTCGCGCATGCGTCGGCGTTCGAATCGTGTTCGAGTTGGAATCTAAACCTCTTTGAATGCTACTCAAAACCCACGCGTACGCGTACGTGGAAAATCGGAAACCTAAAGACGGATCGTACTTCGATGCAGCTTTGACTAACCCTTCTTGCCCGTCAGAAATCATATCTGAAAGTTGGTACGAAAAGTTCGTATTCGCCTCGGTGTTTATCTGTTTCATCGTTCTGTGCGCGCACAGTCGAGCTAAGCCGATGTTTTTAGAGACTAAAATTTGTCGAGCGCGTTTCCCGGCGTCTAATCGTTTGCGAAGTTCGTTCACGTTCAATTCCGCGGCTCGAGCGAATTTCCGTTCGTACATGATATCCTCCTCGGCCTTCATCCGTTTACTCCTATTTTTACCGCTACCGTCGTTTTTTATCATCTCCATCGCGTTTTTCGGTTTCGCATCAAAAATGCTCAAAATAGCATCCGAGGTTGCCATTGGATTCTCCTCGTCCCTCGCGTCCATCTCCTCGTCTCTCGTTCGCATGGTAAACTCTTCGTCGTCCAGCGCTTTAGCGATGTATTCCAATCTCAACAACTCCTTCACGGCTTCGCCCAACGCCTTTTCGGATTGCGCGTCCAACAAAACACCATCGAGCGAATCCTTCTCGCTGCTTTCGTCGCCGCTTCCTTCTTTCTTCTTTTTACCATCCTTGTTATTATTTATCACCGCTAAACCTTCGTTTCGAACGCCCGAACTTTTCCTACGTCTTCGCTGTCTTCGCTTCGTCTTCGCCTCCTCGTCGTTCTCCTCGTTCCCGACGACGACATCCGACACCGACAACGTTTTCTTCCTCGGTTGCTCGCTCGTCAGCGCTTTCTTCTTCTCTTCCACCGCGCCACCGCTCCCGCCGCTGCTTCTCGTCGTCGTCCTTCTTCTCGCCGGCGGCGGCGGCGGCGACGCTTTCAACAATCTCAACGCCGCTTTCAAATCCATCTCGTCGTAACTCGCATCTCTCTCTCTCCTTCTCCCGCCAGCGGCAAAAGAGGATTGATTATTTTTAGTCAACGCCTTCGCCAACGCGATATCGCGATTCGTATTGGCTTTCGAACTATACGACTTGCGCGGTCTCTGTTGTTGTTGTTGTTGTTGTTGTTGTTGTTGTCTGTCCTGTGTCGTCCAAGAGGAAGAATTCGAAGAAAACTCGTCGTCGTCGTCTGAATCGTCTCTTCCTTCCACCGCAGCGCTTCGAATAACGATCGCTCCTTCTCTTCCTCCTCTGCTTCTTCTGTCTCGTCTCGCGAGCCTCTTCTTACACGATTTCGACGACGAAAACGAGGAAGATTTCTTCGTAAAAAAACATCGCGTCGTCGTCGTCGTCGTCATCCTCTTTCTCCTTCTCTTCAAGCTTTAGTATTCCGGGGTCCCAACGACAACAGAAACAACACCGGGGAGACGACGACGACAGGAAACAACAGACATTTTGTGTGAAACACTCTTCTTCTGTGACGGTCGCGCAGAGGTGGTTTCGTTCGCGTTCAGACAGAGAGGTTCTTTGCGTTTCTTTTCTCTCAATGCGCGGAGCAATAAATAATATTTGTGGCGTCTTATCCACTTTTTCTGAGTTTTTTCACACGTGTGAGTATTACATCAAAAATGAAAAAGCAAGGTAAGGTACTCTGCGGTACTCGTAAGTTAAGCGAGCGATACTGACATTGAATGATGCATTTCTATTCGATACGTGTAGCGAGAACACACATATACTACGTGTGCGCATATACTGCGGGGTGGTTTTTGTCGTCGGTTTTCTCGAGTATTCGCGTAGTATTATACGCCGAAGAACGCGTTGCCTCCGGGTTCGATTCGAGCGACGCCGTCTTTCTCGGCGCGTTCGGCGACGGCGACGCCAACCGCTCGCGCGACGTCGCTGAGTTTGTCTATTGTTTTCGGGAAGACGCTTCCTACGAGGAGATCTTCTCTCGTGACTTCTTTGGCTAAGCGTTCGGCGGCGGCTAAGAACATGCCAGATGTTACCGAGGAGGCTTTGCAGGCGATGGTGCCTCGGGCGACGCCGGGGAAGATGAACGCGTTGTTCGCAAAGCCGGGTTGGAATTGAGGCGCGGCTGAATCGAGAGGAAATTTCGTGCCCGAGGCAAAGACGACTTTGCCGCTGGTGAAATCGTAGGCTTCTTTTGCCGTGCACTCAGCTTTGGATGTTGGATTCGAAAGGGCGAACACGATTGGTCGTTTATTGTTTTTTGCCATTTCCTGGAGAACGGGTTTGGAGAAGGCGTTCGGGACCGCGGCTGCGCCAACTAACGCGGTCGGTTGGCAGAGTTGAACGGCAGAGAGGAGATCGGTGGCGTCGTACGCGTTGTTGGATTCAGTTCTCGCGAATCTTTTCTTTTCGCTGGACAGGTTCTCGAAATCTGCTCTTGACGTCGTCACAACGCCTTTGCTGTCAAACAACCACACTCGCTTCACGGCGTCTTCGTCGCTCAGTCCTCTCGATTTCAACGCTCGCACGAACAAGTCCGCGGCGCCGACGTTGGCTTGACCAGCGCCAAAGAACAAAACGTTTTGTTTCTCTAACGGTAAAACGTTCTCGATTCGAGTGGACGCGATCAGACCAGCCACGGTGACTGCCGCGGTGCCTTGAATGTCGTCGTTATACGTCACCACGCCTGGCACGTTTTGAAATTTCTTCAACACGCGAAACGCGTTTCGAGGCGCAAAATCTTCAAAGTGAATGATGACATCCTCGCCGTACCGTTTTCGAATTGCAAATACGGTTTCCTCTAACAACAAGTCGTACTTTTGGCTCCTCTCTCGATTTTTGCGTAAACCTACGTATAGCGGATCTTTCAAATGGTCCTCGTTGTTCGTTCCAGTATCGATTTGGACCGGCAACAGCCACTCCGGGTTGACGCCGCTGGCGGCGTACACCATACCTTTCCCAACCGAGATACCCATACCATTCGCACCTTGGTCGCCTAAACCTAATATCCGTTCCCCGTCCGTAATCACCGCAATCCTAACGCCCTCGTTTCGCCACCTCTTCACTAACTTCTCCACTTTACCGGCGTCGTTCAACGACACCCACAACCCGCGAGGTCGATCTAAAATCTCTCCAAACCTCACGCACGCCTCGCCAACCGTCGGGGTATATAAAATCGGAAGCAACTCTTCCACGTTCGTTCGCAAAAGATTATAAAACGTCTTCTCGTCTCTGTTTTGTAACCCAACGAGAACTTTATACCGTTCAAAATCCGTCCCGCACGCCTCTAAGCTCTTCTTCGCTCGCAACATCTCCACCTCCTCTGCGGTCGTCTCTCCCGCGGGAAGTAACCCGACTAAACCTCTCGCCTCTTTATCAATCGTCGCCATGTTGTGGTACACTTTGTTATCCGATAACGCGTGAAACCCCATGGAATCTATGCTTGGATTCACGAACGAATATCCGCTCGATGCCATTTTCTCGGACGTTTTCGATATCGTTATCGTTTGGTTCGGCGTTAAAGCTCGCGCAGAGACAGGGAAAGTAAACGTTTTCAGCGCTTCCACGGACGCTGGCAGAGCGCCTAAAACAGTCAAAATCTCTCGTCGTCGTCTGCTCGTCATCATCTTTGTCTTAGCATTCGCGTCGTCGTCGTCTGCAAAATCGTCTCCACGTCGACGTTGTTGTTGTTCTTCTTCTTCTTCTTCTGATGAGGCACCCGTCGTTGTCGTTTCCGGTCCGTTTCTACGCGCAGCTGTCCTTGTTTTTTTATCGCTTCGATGCGCATCGCTCGAAGAACAACGAAGACGCCTCAAAAATACGTTCTTCCCAGTATTAGTGTTAGTATTGGTCGTCGCAGTCGTCGTAATCGTCGTCTGCGTCGCGATCGAACGCATGATGATGAAGTGATGAATTTTCGTTAAATTTGGTTCGTCGGTGTGTGATTGATGAAATGGAGAAAATAATAAATAAATGAATAACAAAATGTGAGCACCTCTACTCTTCTTCTTCCCGATCGATCGAAGATCCGAACGTGATGCATTGAAGTTTCTAACGGTTCTGATGCCTTACAGTACTCATGACTGCACCGGCGAAGACCATCCACCAGGCGCAAATGAAGGCGACGATGAGGAGATTTAAGGAGACGGTACCTTCGGCGTCGTAAAACTCAGTGGCGGATAAGGATTTGACGCCGAATTCGTCGTAGAAGACCCCGGTGGAGGAGGAGGAGGAGGAGGAAGATGAGGAGGAGGATTTTTTGAAAACGCCGTTGAAATGGTTCAACATTTGCGCTTTCCACCCGTATCGGACGAATAAGGTTGGTGGCCACCACTCCCAACCTTTTGGGATTTGTTGTTCTCGCATGAGCAAACCGGAGAAGAGAATTTGGAGGACGTTGTAGACGGGTAAGGCGGCGTTGGCGACGTCGATGTTTTTGGAAGCCGAGGCGACGACGTAGGCTAAAGCAGCGCCACATTGGCCGACAGCAAAGTATACCATCCAGTCGTAGAAGAAGTTGCCCTGGAGACCACAGCCGTAGTGGACTATGAGTTGCGAAAGCATGGCGACTGGAATGGCGACGAGGACTTCTTCTATGGTTTTGTACAAACCGTAGGACCAGACGGTGTAGCACCCGTCGTCGAGTTCGCGGTAGAAAAGACCGCGTTCCATGAGAATGGAAGGCATGTACGCCGCGGAGGCAAAAGCGGGGAGGACGTTGTTCATGAAAAGGAGGTTGGCGACGTTTTGAGCGGCGTTGGTGGAGTAAGCGGATTCATCGCCTTGCTTCCAATACATGGAGGCCATGACGATAGAGAAGACGACGTGACCGACGACGCGAGCTCCCATAAAATTTTTGTCGCGGTAGTTGCACCAGGCGCGGTACTTTAAAAGGGTTTTCGCGGCGTCGAAGGAATTTATCGGTTTGTGATCCGGAACGCCTTCGATGTATTCCTCCTCCTCCTCCTCCTCCTCTTCTGCTTCTTCCTCTTTTTCTTCGTCTTTTCCGCTCGACGGTGCTGTTGACGGTGGTAGTGTTTTCCGTCCTCCTCCTCCTTTTGATGCCTTTGACGAAGAAGTCGGTTTCTTGAACGAAACCGCTTTATTTACCGAGCTTTGAACCAAATCGCGATTATGTTTCGCGTGCATAGATGTCTTAAACTTGGCGACAAAATCTTCCTCGTCCGTCGCGTTGGTCGATACCAAAAAATCCGCAAAGTTTAGCGTCGGTTCGCAATAAAATCCCATGTCGTAAAAATACGCCTCGGCACCGTTTGCGCCAAATAGAGCGCCGGCATAGGTCACCGAGCCTCTTTTCATCATTACCAAGTTATCGAAGAGCTGAAACGCAGCCGCGGATGGCGAATGAATGGTGGCAATGACGTTGACGCCACCATCCGCGAGATCGCGACACGCTTTCACGATGCCGCAGGACGTTTCAGAGTCTAACCCAGATGTCGGTTCGTCGAGGAAAAGAATTCGCGGTTTTGTCACGAGCGAAATCCCAATGTTCACTCGTTTTGCTTGACCACCTGATATACCTCGCTCGAGATTCGATCCCACGACCGTGTGTTCGCACGAACGCAACTGCAAAGTATCGAGTAACTTGTCCACGTCTTTGACTCTCTGCTCCGCGGCGAGCGCGGCTTGCGACTTATCCTTCACGTTCGGTCGTTTCAATTCGGCCGCGTATAATAACGTTTCTCTCACAGTTAGCGTCGGTAATAAGTTATCGAACTGCTCGACGTACGCCGCGCAACTCTTCAAAACTTTCGAGCTCGATTTCTTCTCGCCGACGAAAATCTTTCCTTCTAACGTTCCTTGCGTCTTCCTTCCGGCGATGACATCCAACAAAGTCGTCTTCCCAGCACCACTTGGGCCCATGAGCGCAGTCACTCGACACGGTTGGAACACCACGGATACTTCGTTTAATAATTTAATCATCTCGTTCTTCTTCGTTCTATGCTTTACTTTGTACGACACGTTTTGTACGACCACGGGTAAACGAATGCCGGTGATCGAGTCTTCGTCCACCGGTCTGTTGAACCAATCTTCATCTTCTTCGTACACAACTTCTTCCGGCGATAATTTCGTCTCTTCGTCGTCTCCTTCGATGTTCACGATAAACTCGCCCGCGTTCTCGTCTCGCATCGTCGTCGAGTCCCACCACTCCTCGTTCGTAAACTTCTCCTCCATGGACGCGAACTTTTCTTCTTCTTGGTCTTCTTCCTCCAGATCCTCTTTTTTTCCCAAAAGTTCCCCTTCTTCTTTTCCAACGCCATACGTCGGTCTGTACGGCATAATTTCTCTTCTCTCCTCCTCGTCTCCGTATTCTTCCTCGTCCTCCCCCTTCCTCTTCGCGGTGGTCAGCGCGCCGTTCCCTTTCGACGATAAAGACGACACCCCCTCGCCAAAACGAGATTCAACATTAATCGCATCATTCACGTCTCCTTTTTGTTTCGATGACGATGACCCAACAACCCGCCGCCGCCTTTCTTTCTCCTCCTCCTCCTCGTCGCAAAAGCCACCACCAGAAGAGTCCTCCTTCGTCCGTAAACGCGTAACGGAAGCTTCATCCTCTGCCGCGTCTTCTTTCGCGTCCATTATTTCTAGATATATATTTCTCTTTTTTTTTTGTCGCTCGAGGAAAAAAAAAGCGTTTCGCTGATTTTAAAAACAGAGAGAGAGATTTAAAAAAAAAACAAATGTTTAGGGTGTTCACCAGTACGACCAAAAAAAATTTTCAAAAGTCAACAGAAAACGACACAACGAACACCTTCGAACAATGACGTCGGAACGACAACGCGTAAAGGAGGAAGAGGAAGAGGAGACGCCATGGACGGAGAGTCTTTCGAAACGACTCGTCCGCACCGTCTGCCGTTCGTCTTCTTTATCTCTGGAGGAGAGAGAGTATTTGGAACGATTCGCGAATCGGATTTTACGGAGCACTTTGACGACGACGACGACAAAAACGAACGCGTTTTTAGTCGATGACGACACGGAGGATGAATATTCGATCCTGGATAAAATCAAAGACCGAGTTCGCGACAGGAAAGGGTTCGACGTCGCGGTGGACGTGGCGAGGTTACACGAAAGGTTACACGCGGACGAGGCGTGGCACAGAAGCGTGGGGAAAAAGAGGGAGATTTTTCAACTGCTTTGGAAGCTTCGAAGAGAGGAAGACGAGGAGGAGGACGGCTCGGAGGGAGAGGAAGACAAGGGACAGAAGTATTTCGATTCGCCGGCGAGAACGGTCAAGGAGGAGGAGGAGGAGGACGACGACGGGTATTACGGTTTGCAAACACCGGGACGAGACCACCATCGGACGACGCGGCGTGGACGCTCGGCGACGGTGGAGCGGTTGTTGGCGAACGACACTTTCGGACCGACGACGACGGCGTTAACTTCTTCTGGCGGCGAGAGAAGAGCACGGAGTAGGAAAAGTAAGAAACACAAGGAGACGCTGGCGACTATGGCGAGAGCTTTGACGCCGAGCCACCGACACAAGATGATCTCACCGTCTACCGCGGCGGTATCGTCTCCGGTCGGCGGTCCGAGAGACGACGCTTTCAATAGATTAGCGTTGGAACGAAGACGAAACGGCGAAGTCGCGGAGTCAAAGTTAGTGAGAGATTGCATATTTGCGTGCAATGGCATCGATGGTAACTACATCAAGTTTGATCTCGTGAACGACGCGTACGTCATTTTTCCGAAAGACGCGCCGATTGCTCCAGGGAGAAGACACGCGTGTAGGAAAATTTGCGAGCTCGGATGGTTGTATAGAAAGGTGAAATCGACGTCAGATGCGCCGACGTCGGCGTTTGCAAAGGAAACTGAAGGCGCGACGAGGAGCGCGTTTCGAAGCGCGCTGTCGAACGAGTTGTCGAAACACTACAAAATGTTAGCCGTGTTGGAGGCAAAAGTGCAGAACAATAACGACGACATCAGTGAAGCGGAAGAAGAGGACGACGAGGCGAATAATATAGTTTTGCTGAACGATAGATCGTTCGATAGTTTAGCGACGACGTCGCATAGAAGTGGTAGACATGATAGAAATGGAAGTAACGGTGTCATCTCTGATCCCATCGCACCGACTGGTTCAGACGTCGTCACACTCAGACGACTTCTCGTCTGGTTAGACGAGCCGAAACGAATGATGCGCGCTTTGGCCATCGTATGCGACGCAGTAGAACATTTAAGAGGCGGCTCGTTACTCGCGGAGTTATATAGGCATTCGGATACCGGTGATGTCGTCCACGATGGCATCATTCGACGCGTCTTGGCGAAAACTGCTAAACCGTATTTTGAAGCGATGAAAGAATGGTGCGCGAGAGGCGACTCGAGTTTTAAATCCGAGGGTACCAGTAACAAAGCGGGAACCATGATTGGCGAGTTTTTCGTACAAAGAAACGATCGTTATTATCGTCACAGAAATAAAAATATCGATAGTGTCCACGCGACGGACAAAGATCGCGAGGATGACGACGACGATGATGATGTAGAGGCGATAAACCGATGGTACCGCTTCGATTCCGACGACGAGATTGTCGACGACGGTCGATTACCTTCTTCATCGGTGTCTTGGAAGAGCGGCTTCGTCATCGACGAGAGTTCGAAACCGTTTTTCATATCCTCAAAAACGGCAAACGAAACCTTGAAGTGTGGCGCGGCGATTGCGTTTTTGAAGAACGCGTGCAAAGACGAGAAATGGGGTGACGCATCGCGTACGATTTTGAAACATTTTGACGAATTCTTTGCGTCGTTGTCGACATCGACGGCGTCGACGGCGTTTACTTCTGACGACGAGAATAGTTTTGAAAAGCTCGTCAAAATGCTGCCCGATATCATTTCAAACGCTAAACGCGTAGCCGACTCAGCCGTCCGAGAATCCTTATTCGAACACTATCGTCTCAAGGCACACTTTGTCGCGTTGAAGCAGTACTTGTTGTTAGGCCAAGGCGATTTTATTCACGCGCTCATGGAATCCATCCACGACGAGCTCGATAAAGAAATCGACCCGATGAGTCGCGAAGGTATATCGCAATATTCATTGCGAGGTAATTTAGACGCCGCCGTTCGCGTTTCCAACGCCTGTTTAGCAGATCAGCACGTTATCGATGCTTTGAGCGTGCGCCTGATGAAACCGCTGGAGGATGAAACAGGATGGGACGTGTTTTCTCTCGAGTACAAACTCCGCGCACCGTTGACGACTATCTTCAGCGACCGCGAAATGGGAAGATATTCTCGAGCGTTCACGTTCCTTTGGAAGTTGAAACGAGCCGAGTATACGCTGTGCGAGTTATGGAAAGCCATGAAACCGACGGTTTCGTCCAGATTCCAACGCGAAGGTTTAGGCGGTAACATCGGCAAAGCGTTAGAGGTTGAACAGGCGCGATGTCATCGCGTGCGACAATCCATGCACGCATTGATAAGCGATGTCCAGTATTACGTTATGTTTGAAGTCTTGGAACCGTCTTGGAACGAGTTTGAATGTAAATTATCCCATAACGCGGCAAATGAAGATTTAGATTCCATCATCGCCGGTCACGAAAACTATTTGAATTCAGTCATCGAAAAGGCGTTGTTAGGCACGAAATCGCAAGTTTTGCAACGAAGTTTACAGCTGATTTTCGATTCCGTACAAAAGTTCAAATCACACACGTTCAAGCTGTACGAAGCGATCGAGGATGCCTCGCGGGTGCGAAAATCCGATCAAAGACGTATCGTCGAGCGCGAGATGAATCAGCAATGGGGCGTCGATTTTGGCGAATCCAAGGAAGGCGAAGACTATTTGAGCGAAGATTTCGTCACGGGCGCGAAGGAAAGTTTAGATTCCATCGAAAACGAGTTTCAGAAGCACGTCGATGGGTTCTTGAAGTTGCTTCCGTTGCAAACGCACGTGGATACTTCGTTTCTTTCGTTTCGATTAGAGGCGACGTTTCGGCAAGGCGCTTAGAGGAAAGAACCTAGGTAGAGCATCAATAGCATTAGTAATAAGCTTCTTTTTAAATTCTTATTAAAAACGAGTCTTTAATAATATTTGTACATGTCTAGTGGTTTCCCCTCTCTCTCTTTCTCTTTTAGTTTTTGTCGTCGTCGTCGTCGTCGTCGTTCTCTAGAATTTTTTTGTATTTTAGTTGATTTGCACTTCACGGTCGAAGATCCAAGAGAACGATTCCGTCATCGGCCCTTTCTTTGCCGCTTTCTTTTTACCGAATGCCGCTAATTTACGAATACGATCCGGTTGTTTCATCAAATATTCTTGCGCTTCCATCGCTTCCACCGACAAACCAGTCATGGAGTTGATCTCCCATCTCTTGATCAAATGGTCCATGATATCCGCGTAGTCATCCGCGGTGTACACGCCCGATCGTTCTGCCACGGCGGCGAAATCGCTAAACAAATCTCTCCCCGTTCTCGCTCTGTGCTGACCATCGTCCATCAAGTGCGCCGGCATGGTAATTTGTTTCCTCATCATATCCGCAAACGCCAACACCGCTCCGTCTGGATCTCTCTTCTTTACTTCGTCGATGATTCTTTGGTACGCAATCTCGTGTCTGCCTTCATCGGCGGCGATGATGCCGCAAATCTTGGCCAACTTATCGTCGCCAGCCTCCAACGCCATTCTCGCGGTGTTCCCGTGCGAAACCTTCGTCGCTCTCTCTTGAAACGACGTGTATACGAAACCCAAATACGGATTGTTGTCCGTCTTCGGGTTCATCCCGCTTCCAATCAAATTCTGAATAGTCGTCTCGATCGGTTTCATGTTGCACTTACCAGTCATCCACATGTACTTGTTCATCAAATCACCGTGTCTGTTCTCTTCCGCGGTCCACTTTCTCGTCCATTGCGCCCACGGCGTCCCGTCCGCGCCCGTGGTATCCTTCGTCTCTTCCAACGTGTTCAACATGTTCATGTACGTCGGTAAAGCTTCTTCCGTGATTAAATCGCCGACTAAAACCACCATCAAATCGTCCGAAATTCCTTTCGATCTCTCTTGGATTTCCTTGATTTCGTCCAAGAACTGTTCGGATTCCGGATCCGGGAGAAAGTCTTGCGGTTGCCAGTTTTTGTTGGTGTCTTTCAGAAGGCCCATGAGCTGTTGTTTTAAAATAGAATTTTTTCCCGGAGAGAGAGAGAGAGAGAAGGAGGTGAGTACAGAACACACATCTGGCGAGTGAGTTGTGTCCGCGAACAACAACAAAGAGCGAGCGCGAGGGAAGAATGTAAATCACCAATACGCGTCGCGTTTGAAAGCGCGTTTACCAAAATTCAATTTCTTATCTCTCCCTTCTCTTTGGGGGAGACGTCACGGGAACTTCCGCGATACGAATTTCTCTCGCTCTCTCTCGCTCGCTGCTCTTCAATCGCACAAAACGCGACGATCACAAACGGACGACGAGTTTTGGAAGCGTTTGGTAGATGAAAACGACGGCGGCGTAAAAAGTACACGCGTATATATAATCCTTACCTCCCCGCCGGCAAAGCCAGACATGTCTCGAATAACCTCCCGTTGGTGATCTCTCAACCGAAATTTCTTCGTCTCGGCGTCGTTTTCGACGATTATTCTCGGCGAGTCGTTCACGACCGCTTTCGTCGTCGCGCATCGTTTGTTGGACGACGTCTTTTGCCTCGGGTGCTTGGCCGTGAACAACGCGTGCGGTAAAGATGTTTTGCTGGAAAGCGTAAACATTTTTTGGGTGAGCAAGCGGTGTGTTGTTGTTGTGGGGGGTGGAGTATTAATATTCTGAGGCACCTGAGCCACAAACAAACAAACGAAAGAGAAGAATTTCTGAATGTGCAGTCGTCCGTACTAAGCAAATTTGGCGTCGAGATTCCGCAGGAAAAGAAGCTGATTTTACTCGCTACTCTACAGGTTCTACAAAAAGCTATCGCTATCGCTTTCTACTGTGTATGTATACATTTGCTCTGATATTTTAATCAAGCTCGGATGCTTTCAAAGAACTCATTCTTACAAGCTGGGGTGATTGTTTTAGAGACTTCCGCGACGGTTTCACTCATCGAACGCGAGAGGGAAAGTTGCGCGCGGAGCCACGCGGCGGTTTCCTCGTGTTTCGTTTTGTTCTTCTTCTTCCTCCTTCTGCCAACTAGAGAATACCAAGAAAAGTACTTTTGAAAGGCGAGTAAACCTAACGCGCGAGAAACTTTTTCGGATGGCACTAAGTTTGGATCTAGATATCTATCTAGTAACCGCTTTCGAGCACCGGTTCGCGCATAACTTATGGCGCTTTCGATGGCGCGTTTCAAAAGCGCGTGGCCGCACGGCGTCACGCCGGGAACTGCCTCTACCGCACGCACGTAAGAGGTTGTTTTTGCCGCACACAAGAGTAACGCTTGGTACATGTTTGTCGCAATAGTCTCACGACTGTTTACTCTTGGGTCGTATAAAAGTGCGCAGAGTTTGTGGTTCAAATAAGACCGCGTTTTGTTCGAGAGGTATTTCCACGCCAAATGTGAACTCGGAAGATTTATTGTTTCGCGAAGCCAGACGTTGAGATACTTGGAGTAATCCGCGCGCACTTCCAGCGTTTGCGTGTCGAAAAGCAAACCGCACCATGGAATAAACTCACAACCGTCTTTGCATTCCACATTCTTTTCTAATTTGCGTTCCAGATGATCAAAGTTTATCTTTGTCTTTGTCGGATTGATTTCCACGCCATATTCGGCAATACCGTCGAGCAAAGAGTTCAAGAAGTGTTTCGCTCTAGAGAAATTGTCCGTGACAAAAAGTAAATCGTCCGTCCAGCGCATAAAAACACCGTCGCCGTACCCTTCGTTCAAAACTTTCTTCTTTGGCGTGCCTTTATAAATCTCAGTTTCGAACGCGGCCATCGATTGCGTTTGCTCCATGTGCGCGTAAAACAAAGCGCATAGTTTCGTGGAAAGAATCGAACCTTGTGGAATGCCAATCTTTTGACGGAATAAGGAACCGTGTGATTTAACGAGCGTGTTTCCGAGATGTTCACGAAGCGTGTTCAGCGCCTGATGACGATATGCAGTGCGCGTTTTACCTAAATCGATAGACACGGACCCGGGTGGGAGCGTTTTGACGAGCGCGCGCCGACCGACGTCGCTCTCGTTTGGTGAAAAGATTGGACCGGGTAGTTTCTTCTTCGAGTTTTTTATATTCTCGTCCGCCGTCGCGGTATTTGCATCGGTTTGCGATGAAGTTATCGCGGATCCTGATGAATTCTTGTGTACGATATCCATACCTGTGTCTTCAACATTTTCCGTGGCAAACGCAACTTTTCGTGTGGCGTATCTGTTTCCGAGCACGCTCTGCGTCCGGTATTTAAGCATGGCGTATTCCTGTTTCTTGAACAAACTCGATATGACAGTTTCGAGCTTTTCCGTTGGAATGGAATCAAAAGCAGCTTTGATATCGGCACACACGAAGTATAACTTCGGCAATTTTTTCTTGTCTTTCACAGTCGCTTTCGTTTTGTTGATATCCTCCGGAGAGTCCTCCGAGTCTACCACCTCATCCACCTCGTCGGTATTCAAGAGCCCCTGCTTCCTTCTCCATCGTTCGGCAAAAGGCGCGTATATTTTCATCGTCTCGTCGTAATCACTCACAAAGTTCCCCATTAACGTCTCATCTGCTCGAATTTCGTGGTCAAGTATGTCTGAAATCGTATATAGACGATCGTTCACAGGCTCGAATTCAAATTTCATCTTCTTCCTGAAGCCGCTCCCGTCTCGCTTTTTACTCGTTAAACGCATACTCGCCGGTTGTCCGAGCATGGCAATCGGGCGAACACCTGTTTTCTTTGGTTTCCAACGAATTCGAGAAAAGCCCAAAGAATGGTGCGAAAGCGTGTTTTCTGTGTCGTTCTTAGAAAGCTTTTCGTATCTTCCGCTGGTGACGAATTCTCTATTCTTTGCGCGAACAATTCGCGACCAGACGCCTTTGCGATAATAGTACATTTTCTGTCGCTCGTGATCGGTATCGGTGACAAAAAAGTGCGAACGGATGACGGGGAACACGATGGATTTGATAATCCAAAGTATAATCTTCTCCACCCGTCGCTTTCGTGCTTCAAACTCGGCAACTGTCTTCTTCTTTTGTATTTTCTTCTTCTCGCGGCGGCGATAATCCACATTATCCAAGAATGCGTAGTCCGATGTTTTCACACCAATCATAGCTTCGTGTAAAGTGCACCTCTCGATTCTTCTCAAAGATACGATTCTCGAGACAAACTCGCGTAAACGCCTCTTTGTGGTCGTTTTTGACCCGAGAAACTGTTTTGGAAGCACCCCGCGGAGAATAGCCCAGATGAAGCTCGAAACGTCCTTGTGAGACGAGTTCAATTTGACCAATTGCTCGGTATCAGCCGTTCTCCAATCGGAACGTTTCACCGGACAGTGTAGATCTAATAGTTTAGCAAAGTTGCACTTTTTTGCACGTCGTAACGTGCGTCGAAGGAGGGGTAAAACATTTTTCCGGTGCGATTTGGAGATGCGTATGGTCATTCGCGGGCTTTTCTGCGAGAGCTGCGTCGGGATGATTTCTTGATGCTCGGAGGACATGTAGCTCGACGGCGCTTGACTCATAACCATTCGCGGATCGTTGATTCGTTGTTGATGCATCAGTGGTGTTTTTACTTTCCGCTTCTTCGCTCCAAAGATATCTGCATACAGTTTACGCGAAGCGTTTATGCTCGACCCGTTGCATCGAAGAATATGTTTCGCAGGAAAACCAGGTCGTTTGGAAAATGTCGAGCAATATAACGCCGGAGATCGATCTAACACTATATTTCTTGGGTGGTTCGCGTCAACTGTCTTCTTAGCATTCTTTCTCTTCGTCTGTTTGCCAATTACGCGCGAGGCTTTTGCTTTCAACTCGGCTTGTTGGATTTGTTCTTGTTTCTCCTTCGCGAGACGTTCGAGTTTACGTTGTTTCGATTGTTCCGCGTATCGAGCGAGCATGGCCCATTTCTCGTCTTCTCCCATACTTTCGGTGGCAATAAAACTCGTGGTGTTCGTTTCTTCTCTTTTCGCCTCGTCAGCCGTTTCCTTCGCTTTCGCCTCAGCCTCGGCGCGCTCTTTCGCCAGTTTGCGTCGAACCCAGCTCGGCGGACGAGGCTTCCTCGTTTCTCTCCCTCGCTTCTTATTTTTGACTGGAGAATCATTCATATCATCTTCTGCTGTCCCTTGAACACCTGCGTCGTCGTCGTCGTCGTCGTCGTCGTCGTCGTCTGCGTCACCGTTAGATTGCGAAGGCGTTTCTGGTATGCACCAATCATCGTCCTCGAGCTCTTGCGTGCTCAGAATAGGCGTATCTTCCTTCGTCGTTTGAGTGTCCTCCTCCGGCGTCGCTTCAGGCACAGAGTTTTCCTCGTTACCTACGACAACAAAGTTCGCGTTCACCGTCGTTTGTTTCATCGTCACGTCTTCTTTCGACGACAATTGTTGTAGTTGTCCATTTTCTACCTTTCCATTGCCTTCTTTTGCCTTCTTCTTCATATCGGCGTACTCTTTGCGCTTTGCTTTCCTCCGTTTTACTTTCTTAATCTGTTTTGGAGTGAGTTTCTTCTTCATCTTCTTCGCGCCTTGCGAGAAAACGCTGCTATAGTTCGCCATTGACTCGTGGTGACTCACCCCAGAGGCCAGCGCGCTCGCCGTGCTTTTCTTATACGTACAGTTCGCGCGATCCATAGACGCCTTAAAAACCACATGCTCAGATGTGATTGGTTTTCCCAGAATTTGAACCAATCTCTCCTCTTTCTCGCTACTCAATCGGCGACCACGCGAACGCTTCTTACTTTTCTTCTTCGCTTTTGCAATCACCGTCGGCGCACCACTCGTTTCAAATAACTGTCGAACGATCTTCTCCGCGTTCGCCGTCGTTGTGGATGTCGACGTCGACGTCAAACTCGCGAACCCGCTCGCGTACAACATCAACCACTCCGCTATCTCGTCCCCTACGCGATCCCACAACGTCCCCCAATGCGTGCTCGTCGCAAACGCCTCGGCGCTATTCACGCAATTCCTCTCGTCTCTTCCTTTGGCAAACCTGGTCAATCCAAAACATAACGCGTTATTCGGCTTCTGCCGAGCGCTAAAAAACTTCATCTGCACCGTCGCCACGCGTTCCTTCGCCGTCGGTCTCCCGATAGCCGGAGGCGAACTCATCGTCGGATATCCGCGCGCGCCCAAATCCTCCTCCTCCTCCTCCTCGGCCTCTTCCTCCGCGGAACTCTTCATCACCAGCGGTGGTAACCTCTCCGGTAGCGCTATAAACGACTCGTCCAAAACGCCTCTCGCGTACGCTCTCGAATCTCTCTCTTTATCCTCCAAATTTTTCATCACGCTTTTCGGCGCTCCGCGAAACTGTTCGCACACTTTTCGAATCGCCTCTCGCACCGTGTACACGTGACGACCGTACACCGCTCTCAAAAGAATCGGAATTTCGTTCTGTTTTTTTTTGTTCTTCTCTCCTCCTCCCTGTCGTCGCTTCTTTTCTGTTTTCCGACGACGACGACCGCGCCGACGCGAGCGTTCATCCTTTTCCTCCGATGGTGGTGGTGGTGGTGGTCTCGTTTCCATTTTAATACTCCCGCGAGAAAGAAGCGACGACTCCTACAGCAGATTCGCGTCGTAAAAAATCAAATCATCCCTCTTCCTCTTCTCCTCTCTTCTCGTCATATACTAAGTCCTCTCTCTTCTTCGAGAAAAAAAAAGCCGTCGTCCACGTCGACACGCGCACGCACGCACGGCAGCACAACGACGACAACAAAAGAGCCGCCGTTTTTTGCGCGTCGACGAGAAGAGAGTCTAGTGTTATTATTATTTTCTCCTATGTGTGGGAGATGATTCTGCGGGTGATTTTTGATTTTTTTTCCTCCTCTGTCTCCTCAAAAACTGTGCACCCAACTGTCTAATAAAAGGGAAAATTTTCTCGTTGGTCCGTTTTCGTCAAAACAACAAGATATGAAGAATGAGTTTTATTCGCTTGTTTCTGACGACTGGATTGGCGACGGCGACGGCATCGGTAGGCCTGTGCGTCGGGTACGGCGTCGCGCTCGGACCACCTTCGGGAAATTGTTGTTGTTCTCGTCGTGATGAGAGCACAAAAAAGAAGACACCGTCGAAATCATCATCGGTCGAAACGTACGACAAATTGGCGAAAACGTTTGACGACGAATTGAACTTTCACGAGTTTTTCACCGGCATTGATTTCTTGCGCACGCGTTTAGTTCGGAGAGCAAAGAAAGGAGACGTGTTGGAAGCGGCGTGTGGAACTGGGCGGAATTTGAACAAGTATCCGTTTGGGGAGAAGATGTTGAAGCGCGTGGTGTTGACGGACGCGTCGGGGGCGATGGTGAAGGAAACGAGAGAGAAAATTTTTCTTCATTCGCGGGTAGGTAACGATGGAACAACTGAAATCAAAGCAGAAGTGGACGACGCGACGCGGATGAAACAGAAATCGAACAGTTTTGATTACGTCGTGATGACGTTTGGACTTTGCTCCACGGCGAATCCAGGGAAGGTTGTGAAGGAGCTCGCGAGGGTGACGAAACCAAACGGCGAGATATTGATGTTGGAACACGGACGTCCCCCAGAAGGAAGCGTGCACGACTATTGGCTCTCGAACATCTTAGACGCGCACGTTGATATGCACGAAAAGAAGTGGGGATGCGCTTGGAATAAGGACATAGAAAAGATAGTCAGGGAGAGCGTAGGAGATACTTGCGACGTGGTGACGTTCGATCGATGGCATTTTGGAACAACCTCGTACATAGTGTTAAGGAAGCGAGAATTGTAGGCAAAGAATAGTTTAATTAGCTTATACATATGTATCGTAGGCGCGCGTAAGCACACATAAATAGAGCATAGATTAAATAGCAAAATATAGTTCTTGTGAATATGTATGATATGACTTTTCTTTCGCAAAGAGTAATAATTAAAAACACAATCTGTTTACGCGCCGAAATACTTCGGGCGAATATTCAATCCAACTATTAAAGCGAGCGTCAAGTAATACGTCACCGAGCCAGTAAACATGTACGAATCAAATCTGTCCAAAAATCCGCCGTGACCGGGGATAAACTTTCCGGAATCTTTTACGCCGGCGTTGCGCTTCATCACCGATTGCAACAAGTCTCCGAAAACTGAACTCGCGTAAATAAAGCCTCCGATAATTAACGTTCTCCACAACTCTTCGGGAATCCCCAACAAATACCAGCATATTCCGGAACACGCGATGCTAAAAATCCCACCACCAATGGCGCCTTCGATGGTTTTATTCGGCGAAATCGTCGTCAACTTCTTCCCGAAGAATTTTTTGCCAAAATTTTTACCGCTGAAATACGCCCCGACGTCCGCAGAGACGACGCACAACACCGTCATCAACGTGATGGAGACGCCTAAAGTCCAACTTGTCGGTCCCCCTAGCTGCAATGGCCAACTGGAAACGATAGACCCGGCTCGATCGATTGCCAACGGAATCCCAGACATCGCTCTCAGTTTAATCCAAAACGAAGGCAAAAACCCGCAATAAAATAATCCAAACAACGTCGTCGTGAATTCAATGAAGTGCGACTCTTCGTTCGAAATTAACGCCGCAACCGCGCAGGAAAACGCGGCAACCATAGCCATCGTCACTGGTAGCGATCTCCCCCCGGAGACGTGCAAGATTACGCACAAAAACACCGAACACGCGGTTATCCACTTTGCCGCCCACCTCGGCGGCGGGTGCGGCAGCTCCTCGTTCACTTTCGACATCAACTCGAAATACTCCGTCCCGGACGCGTACGCGCACAAACCGATCAAAGCGACCCAGAACCACCCTCCGAACCCGAGGAAAAACGCCGCCAAAACGCCTAAAACCAACGCGGAAACCGTTCTCTTTACAATTTTTGGTACTTTTTTCTTCTTTTTCAGTTCGTTGGCGACGAGGAACGCTTTGTGTCGAGCATCTTGGGCGGCGTAAAACTCAGACTCGGCGTTCGCCGACGACCCGGCGTTCGCGACCCACAGCGGCGAGGAGGAGAACTCCTCTATTTTCTTCTCTCTTCTTTTCGCGTGGGCGCTTCGACGCCTGCGTTCTTCTCGCAACCCCCGCGAACTCCCACCACACGACGACACGACTTCCCTCCTCAAATTCTTCTTCTGCGCCGTCGTCGTTGCTCTTCTTCTGCCGTGGTTGTTGTTGTTCTCTGCTGCTGTCCTTCTCATCGACGATACGAACGATACAGACGACGATACAGACGATGATACTCCGTAAAACATCATCTTCTTCTTTCTATTCTTATATGTTGTGTGTTATGATAAAAACTTTAATGTGTTTCCCACGCATTGGATAGAAGAGGGGAAAAGAGTCTCTTCTTCTTCTGGAGATAAAAAACTCGTCGTTCGTCCAAAGTAAAAAGCAGAGCACAGGCCAAAGCCAAAAGAAAGTAACAACCAAAAAAGAAAATACGCGAGGAAGAGAGCAAAACGACCAAAACACACACACGCCCACTCTGCGAAAGAAAAGGCGTACGCGGTGTCGTCTTTAGTAATAAAACTTCCCCAACAAAGTAGGGAAAGGACGAGCTTTAGAAGAAGAAGAAGAAGAAGAAGAAGAAGAAGAAGAAGAAGAAGAATCTCGCGCGATGATTCTTCTTCTCGTCATCGGAGAGAAGAGCGCTTATAAGAAAGAAAGCAGAGAGAGAGAGAGAGAGAGAGAAAGAGAAGCGCACAGAAAAGCAACAGTCGCTCTTTGGTTTCATCCTCTTTTGAAAAAAAATTCACCTCTTTTCCCTGCAAAAACTTTGTGTGCTGCTTGGAGAGGCACGCACACACAAATCAAAATCTCCCAATCTCCACCGCGCACCAGAGTTCCATTCATCGTCCTCTTTGAGCACGTTACGTCGTAAAAAACCGATCAAATCCACCGGTATTTGATCGGCTCGATTACGTTTGCCTCGTTAGGAGCGAAAAAGATCGGAAAGAAACTTCGGATCGCGCGCGCGTTGAAGAAGAGTATACGCGGTGGTCGAGTGAGATTGCGCGAAAGGCAGGGTAGAAATTTTCGAAGGCGAAAGAAGGGCCACGAAAGAACAGAAGAGGAAGAGACGAACAAAAAATTTGAAAGAAGAGAAAACAGAGAGAGAAAAACAGAGAAAAGAAAGAGAGAAAGGCGTAAAGCGAAGAGTAATCGGAAATGGCATCCAACGGGACCGAGGCGACAAGAAAAGGCGGGCAATGGCGGACGTGGCAAAGCGACGAGGACATTCCACAACGGAAAATCTTGATTCAACACATGTACGTTTTGTTATTCGTTTTATTTGGTCGTAGTCGCGCGGCGAAAAGAACCGAGATTGTTTTTTTTTTCTTGGTTTTCTCTCTCTTGGTCCAAACTCGTTTTCAAATACACGCGTGAAAGTCTTCTTTGAGAAGCTGTTTTCGCCGCGCGAACGTCGCATCGATTGGATGTTAAAAAACGCGTTTGAAGATTTTTGATACTAGAACATGAACTGACGAGGTGAACTTGATTTACTCTTTCATTTGATAATACGTATAATAATACAGATTACGTTTGTTTCAACAGCGCAAACCGTCCGTGACGAAAGAGTGGCAACAAAAGCTTCCGGACTTTGTGTTGCGTCTCGAAGAAGCGGTGTATCGAGGCGCGCGAACGAAGGAGGAGTATTGCGATAAAGATACGTTAGAGGCGAGGTTACAGGCCGTGGCGAGGATTATGGTGACGAGGCCCGGTGCAAAAGCCGCGCAGATGCAACAACAGCAGCAACAAGCGCAAGCGCAGCAGCAACAGCAACAGATTATGAACAGCGGCCAACCGAACCCGGCGTTGATTGGAAGCGCGAACGGTATGGGAATGAACGGAGCGGTGCCACCTGGTGCGTTGATTGGGAGTGGTGGTATGCCGCCACCAGGGCAAATGGTTCCCATGAACGGGGTTGGGAACGTCTTAGCAAATGGACAGCGATTAATTAGAGGTCAAGAAGCGGGGTCGCCGGGCGGCGGGAACAACGCGCCGATGCAGATGCTCGGACCAAACGGCGTTCCATTAACCGCAGCGCAAATGACGCAATTTAACCAAGGAACTACAACTAGCAATAAACCGTTAACTGCGGCTGAGAAGAAAGCGCAAGTGGCGAGAGCGAAAGCGATCGCTGCGACGAGCAAACAGCAACAAGCCGCAGCGGGCGGGAAGAAGAAGAAGAAAGAAACGAAAGCGCAAGCTGCGGCTCGATTAGCGGCGGAACAGGAGCAAGCGACACAGCAAGCGGCACAGCAAGCACAGCAAACGCAACAAACGCAACAACACATCCGTCCGGGGGCATCCGCGCCGCCCGGATCAACCGACGAGCAAATCAAGAAAGCGTACATTGTCAAGCAACAGCGATGGTTGCTCTTCCTTCGTCACGCGTCGAAATGTCAAGCGGCGGAAGGAAAGTGTCCGTATACGCCGCACTGCCACGTGGCAAAGCACTTATGGGAGCATGTCTTGAAGTGCACGTTACCGACGTGCCAATACCCGAGATGTTTAGCGTCCAGAGAGTTGTTGAAACACCACCAAAACTGCAAAGATCCGCGTTGTCCGGTGTGCGGCCCAGTTCGGTCGGCGATGTTAAAACAGCGACAACAACAACAAGCGATGCTCGCGCAGCAACAGGCTGCGGCGGCGCAAGGTGGTGGGAAGAAACAGAAGATGACGAAAGCTGAACAAGCGGCCGCCAAGGCGGCGCAAGCGCAGTTTGATTTGATGCCTCCGCCGTTGATGGTGAAAGGGACCGGAAACGCGGATAGAAAACCAGGAGGCGAAGGCACGTCGTTGATGGAATGTTTCACGCCGGAGGAGATCCGAACGCATTTGGCGTCTTTACGACTGACGGAAGGGAAAGAGAAAATACCTGGTATTGTGGCGCCAATGTCCGCGAGACGACGCGATGCAGAAGCCGACAAGATTATTGCCAACGCTACGGAGTCTTCCTGCCGCGCTTGCGGCGTCGAACGGTTAACGTTTGAGCCGCCGCCGATGTATTGTTACTCGTGCGTCGGAAGAATCAAGAGAGGTCAAGTGTACTACCACGTCCCAAACATTCCGGGAGGCGAGATGCGTAAGGACACGTGGTGTAATCCGTGTTATAATACCATCCAAGGCCACATCGATATCGAAGGCCAACGCTTCCCGAAGAACTCTTTGATTAAGAAGAAGAACGACGACGATTTAGAAGAGCCGTGGGTCCAATGCGATTTCTGCAACAATTGGTATCACCAAATATGTGTCTTGTTTAACGGGAGGAAGAACACCCACGGCGAAGCGCATTTCACGTGCCCTACGTGCATTTTATCGCAAATCGAGAAGCAAGAGCGAACGGTGACGTCTGAACGTCCCAACTCCATGCAACCGGCCAAGACGTTGACGAAGACAGTTTTGGGCGACTATTTGGAGAAGCGCGTCTTGGATGCTTTGGCAGAGGAACGTGTCGCAAGAGCGAAACATCTGGGCATACCGGTCGAAACGGTGCCAACCGCGGAGGATTTAACCATTCGTGTCGTATCGCAAACCGACAAGAAGTGCGACACGAAACAGCGGTTCATGGATGCGTTCAAGAAGGACGGTTTCCCGGAAGAATTTTTGTACAAGAATAGAGTCATTTTGCTCTTTCAAAAAATCGAGGGCGTGGACGTGTGTTTGATGGCAATTTACGTCCAAGAGTACGGCGAGGATTGTCCGAACCCGAACAAACGACGCATTTACTTGTCTTATTTGGACTCGGTGAAATACTTCCGCCCGGAAGGTATCGTCGCGAGCATCGGCGAACCGATGGCACTGAGAACGTTCGTGTACCATCAAATTTTGATTGGCTACCTGGATTACGCCAAACAAAGAGGGTTCACCTCGTGTTTTATTTGGGCGTGCCCACCGTTCCAAGGTGACGATTACATTTTGTATTGTCACCCGAAGGTGCAAAAAGTCCCTAAAAGCGACAAGTTGCGCGAGTGGTACATGAAGATGCTCCGCGGCGCCGCCAAGGAAGGCATCGTGCACTCGGTGACGAACATTTACGACGAGTACAATTTAGGTGGCTCTTTGCAAGAGGTTCGATCGGCGAGAGATTATCCGTACTTTGATGGCGATTATTTTCCCGGCGTTGCTGAAGAATGGATCCCAGGCATCATCGCAGAACAAGAGGAGCAAAAGAAGCAAATGAAGACGCTCACGACGGGCACGAAAGTCAACGCGCGCAAAGCGGCAAAATCTGCAAACAAAAAAGTCTACTCGGCGTCTGTCGACGGTGATTTAGACTCCGAGTTGATGAAAAAACTCGGCGTGACGATTTCCGCCATGCGCAACGATTTCATCTTGGCGCACTTGGCGCCAAAGTGTACGAACTGCCGCAAAACCGTCGCGGAGGAAAACTTGTACGTTCCGAAGGAGGAAAATCCGAAAGATCCTTTGCGTTTGTGCGAGGAGTGTAACTCGATCGAGTCCGCCATGCCCAGAGAGGAGAAGAAGTTCTTAAGCAGAGGCGAGTTGGTGTGCCAGAAGTGCCCGCCGTTGCCGGCCGTGAAAGAAGAGAAAGTCAAAGAGGAAGAGGACAAAGCCATGCAATCCGAGTTTTTCGATACGCGACAAGCGTTTCTTTCGTTGTGTCAAGGAAACCACTTCCAATTCGATTCGTTGCGTCGCGCGAAGCACACGACGATGATGGTGTTGTACCACTTGAATAACCCATCCGAACCAGCGTTTGTGGCTACCTGTAACGTCTGCTCTCGCGAACTCGAAGCCGGTGCCGGTTACAGATGCACAAAGTGCGCTGACTTTGATATTTGCGAAGAGTGCCGCGTGCGTGTTGGTCATCAACACCCGTTGCAACGCCAAGGCCGAGGCCGAGGCGAAAAGCAACAAATGACCGACGCGGAACGTCAAGCCAGACAGCAACAAATCGAAAGAACCATGGCTTTACTCGTCCACGCTTCCTCGTGTGCCAACGCCAAGTGCGACAACCCGAACTGCGCCAAGGTGAAACAACTCTTCCAACACGCGATGAAGTGTCAAACCAAAGCGGCTGGCGGATGCCACTTGTGCCGAAAAATCTGGACGTTATTACAAGTTCACTCTAAAGGCTGCGTCGCGCACGAGTGCCCGGTGCCTCGATGCGCGGACTTGAAAGCGTACAGACGACGCGCTCAAGAGCAAGTGGAAGAGCGACGACGAAAACAGTACAGAAAGTACCTCGCCGGAAACTAAAAAAAGAGAGAAGAGCTTTTGCGCGCGTGGTCGGTCGAAGAAGAATTGAAAACAGAGAAACAGAAATGCACTGTTTTGAAACACAACATAAAGAAAAGAAAAGAACCAATTATATATTATTAAAACATTCATCGTATGGAGAGATAGCAGAGAAGGAGAGAGACTTATAGAACTAAAACATGTAGCCCGATGTAAACAAAGACATCTTCAATTTTTCTTCACAATTCACTCGAAACCAATTCAAAAAATAACATCATGTTTCGTTTCACGACCGGCTGGATGCCGGACGACGAGTACAACGAGGAGGAAGACGAAGAAGAAGACGAAGACGAAGAATATTTGGAAGAGGAGGAGGAAGAAGAGGACGCGAACGACGAGGACAACGACAACACGAACAAACCGTTATCGTACGAAGAAATCGCGGAAAAAAAACGGCAGCTCTTCACGCAGAGGAACTTGGAAATTCAACGCAAAACGGCGTTACAAAACGCGCACATGACGTACACCACGCGAGACGTTTTAAAAGCTATGGACGACGGGGACGCGGCGACTGGGATGTCAGCCGAGGCGAAAGCGTTTTTGAGCATGAAACCGATGACGGCGATGAGCAGACAGAAGAATAAAGTGTTCCTTCCCGGGGTGAAGAGAACGAGAGTGTCGAGGAAGATGCGAGTGAGCGCAGAGGCGGAGAAAATTTTAGGATTAGCAAACATGCTGTACGTGCAGAACTTCGTGGAAGAGGCGATCGAGAAGTGCCACGAGTGCATCACGGTCGCTCCGCATGAGGCGAGTCCGTATCACACGCTCGGTTTGATTTACGAAGAGAAGGGCGACATGGCGAAGGCGATGGATTTTTATTCCATCGCGGCGCACGTGAGTAAGAAAGACGTGGAGTTGTGGTTGAGAATTGCGGATATGGCGCTGACGTTGGAGAACAGACGACACGCGATATATTGTTTGAGCAGAGCAGTGAAAGCGTCGGAGGGGATTTTAGACGACGCGGAGAGGAATTTGTTGAGGTTGAACAGCGCAGATTTGTACGAGGAGTTTGGCGAGAAGAGACAGGCGATTGCGCAGTACGAACAAATTATAGAATCATTAGGACCGAAAGATGTTTTGATAGATCCGTACGATGTGCACATAAAGTGCATGAGTTTGTGCATGGAGTGTAACCTGAAGCCGAACGCGGCGAAAGTTTTAGGTGGGTACGCGAGAAAGAACGCCGCGAGAGTGGACATGAAAACGATGTTGTTCTTGATTGATTTAGTGAGCGAGTTAGATTGGTGGGAAAAAGTCGTCGAATACGTGGAGTTATGTCGTCGAGTGTGGGAAGAAAAAGGCCATTTTTCGTACAAGGAGATGAAAACGTTCCCGCTGAATTGCGAGGCGATGAAGGCTAGAGCATTGATTATGCTTTCCGGGATTTACAAGCAACACAAAACAGACGAAGACGCGATTAAATACGAAAAGAATTGCGAAGCAAAGTTAAGAGTAGGGAGAATTTGTACGGATGTCATCATGGACGCGATAGAGAAGGCTGCACCTCGAGCAGAGAAAGGAGAGAAGAACGTGTTTCCATTTCCGGATTTGAGCTCTGAAAATTTGTTTCGATTGGCGCACGCGCATCGAGAACACGGCAACGATCAACACAAAGCCATGGAAGTGTACAAAGCGCTTCTCATATACGACAAAACGCGTGATAGCGCAGACGTTTGGGAGAAAATGGCCGATTGTGCGCGAATAGCGAGGGGTGTGGAAGGTGCGAAACAAGTTTACGAAGAGATTTGTAGCACGAGAAAACACAGCTCGGCGGCGAGAGTACAATTGACGGAGATTTTCTTGTACGAGTTGAAGGATGAAGAGAAGGCAAAAGAGATGTTGCCATCTTTAGAAGAACTGGTAAACGATAGCGTGGATGATAATGTTTTATTACGAGCTTCGGAATTACGACGATCGTTACAAAATATGGATGACTTTATAAGAGAGTCGTTACCAACGGTCCAACAAATCTTGGACGAAGCGTTGGACGTTAAGGCGCAAATTCAAAAGTTACGAGCGGATGCGAAGCACTTGCAAAACATAGAGGACGCGAGAAATAGCGCGTACTTAAAGAAAACCGGAGGTAAAGATGGGCTGAAAAAGAAGAAGCAAAAGACCGGATGGGGCGGTCGGAACGGAGGCGGTAGTAGGAAGGAAGAACTCGTCCCGTTGTCGAAAGGCGCGTTTAGAGGCTTCGAGAACAAACGTTTGGAAAGAAATCGGGAGCTCGATAAGAAATTCTTGACGAAAGAAGAGGTTGCGGAGATTGAAAGAGAAATACGGGGTGAAGAGACGAAGACTTCGGAAGAAATCGCCGCCGAAAAACGCGAAGTACAACCACAGGAGGAACAAAACGAAGAGACGAATAATAATAGCGTTGTCGATGACGAGGGAGGAGAGACCGAAAAGGACAAAGCGGAGCGATTGCAACGCGAGAAAGAAGCGAAAGAGTTCAAGGAAGAAATGAAGAAAATAACGGACCAAATTGATATCTTGAACAAACACAGAGACTCTACGGCGAGTTTCAGCCACCCGACGCAGTTCGTGATGATCGTGCAAGTCTTACACGCGCTTCTCTTGGACGGCGGTTTGAAAGAAGCGCGTTCGATATTGGACAAAATCGTTGGTTTGTCTTTTCCTCGAGGTTTGTCCAAAGAACAAACCGTGGCGATTCGTTACATGCGAACAAAACTTTCACAATTAGAAGGCAACGCGTTCGGCATGGCCGAGCAAGCGAACAAAGTTGTAACCGCGTACCCGGACATTCTCGAAATGTGGAACATCGTCTTGCGCGACGGGTGTCGTAACACCACCAACGCCAAGAAAGTTTTAGCTACAGCGAAAAAAGCGGTAAAAGCATTCACGTTCCCAGGAAACGAATTCGACACAACTAACTCTGAAACGACCGTAAACGAGAAAGTTCCAGCGTTGTTAGCGTCCGGATACATCCACGGCTGGAACGATCAATGGGCGGTGGCGAACATGCATTCGAGAGAAGCGTTGCGTTTAGCGCCGAACGAACCGAACGTACGTTTGGGCATCGCGTGCTCACAAATTCACGGTGCGGTACAAACGCACTTGAGCGTTGGTGATTCTGAAAAGAACGCAAGAGTTTTGCGTGCGATTTGTCAGTTAAATACGATGGCGAAACAAAGAAATGATGTATCACCTATGGAGGCGACGTACAACGCCGCGAGAGCTTTACACCAAATCAATTTGATGTACTTGGCGCAGCCTTTGTACGAGAAGTGTTTAGAGATTAAAGACGAGTTTGTGAAAACGAACAAAGATCTTGCGAAAAACGCAGATTTAAGCGTCGAAGCGGCGTATAACTTGAGCTTGATATACAGAGCGTCCGGATGCGACGACTTGGCGCGAGCCGTGTTGAAGAAATACGGTTCATTTAGATAATAAATTAACAACAAAGCTATCACTAGGTACCAGTAGAGGTACAAGTAGTAGATTGAGTACTGTACTTTTCGTTTTTAGAACTTGAATAAGCCTTTCATGCGTTCCATCAGACGCTGACTGGCGTTGGAATCCGCCATCATCTTCTCGTCCTCAAAGTCTCTCAGTTTCATCTTTAACCGGATGATTTCGTTTTGCAACTCGCCAATTCTCTTCGCCTGCGACTCGATCAAAGTGTTCTGCGCGTCGTATAAGTTCGATTCCGCGTTAGACTTGGTATTCTTCCCTCCTTGACCACCGATGTTGCCAACTTTCCTCTTCGCCGCAACTGCGACTGGTTTTTCGTTGAAAATATCCCCAATTAACTCTTGCAAATCCTCTCCGTCGTCCATCTCCTCCTCGTCTTCCTTCATCGCTTGCGGCATCATGCTCCCGAACATGTTCAAGTTACTCTTCGGCGGCACGCCCGGACTGGCCAGCCGTTCCGCTCTCGGCGACGTCAAACTCTTAATCGGTCTTTCCGGCTTCGATTTCCGTCTTCTTTCCGCCATGATGTACTGCGTCGAGTTCTGCGGCGCCTTCGGAACGGCCGTCTTCTTCGCCGCCGGCGCCGCTCTCCCTCCTCTCTTCGCCGGCGTCTTCTTCTTCTTTGCAGGCGGCGCTCCCCCTCGCGGGGCCAACACTTTCGTCGCCACCGTCTTTTTCACTTGCAACGGTTTGTTCTTCTTCTCGTTGTTGTTCTTCTTCGTAGTAGTAGTACTACTACTACTCTTCTTCTTCTTGAGGGAAAAAGTTGCTCCTCCTGCACCACCGCCTCCTGGACTTAACAATTCCGCCGTGACGCTCGTTTTCGGGTCAAAAAAAGCCGCCACGGCTGGGTCGAGCGGTTGTCCTCTCCGAGAGGTTCTCGCCGCCGGCTTTTGAGGAGGAGGATTCTTCTTCGTCGTCGGCATCTTCTTCTTAAACTTCGCGTTTGCTTTCTGTTGTTGAATTGGACTTTTATTGCTCAAAATTCGATTTGGCGAATTCTTCTGTGTAGTAGTAGACGGTTTATAAGACGGCAACAAATGGTCCAACGAATGTCTCTTTTTATCACTGCGATTCTGTTTCTTCCCTGCTCTTCTCGAGGCGGGCATAAAGATATTTATGTATGTATTTATGTGTGTGTGTCGTGTGTTTTATGTGTGGTCGTTGGGGCAATTCGACAAATTCAAACAGAGAAAAAAAGGAGTCACAATAATTGAGGAGTGATTTTACTCGTGATTTTGGGGTCGGTCGAGAAAAACTCTTTAGATTTTCAACGCTTTTGCGCGTCGCGTGGCATGCATTCTATTTCTTCTTAGATTTCTACTACTAGTATTTCTAGACGTTTATTTCTAAACTACTTTTACGTCCACACGCACAACTTCCCGTCTTCTAAACCGGCAAAGAGCAAGTTACCGACGTCACACACCGAGGTGATTTTAAAGCTCGAAAACGCTCTCAGCGAGTGCAAGACCTGGAGTCCTGTTTGTTTGGCGTCGACGACTCTGACGAAACCGTTGGCGGTGGCAAGAAAGATACATTTTTCGTCCGAGGATAAGGAGAAGGAGGTTATGGCATCTTTTCGGGAGACGTCGAGGGAGGAGATGAGGGCGCCGTTGGTGGAGTAGGAACGTAGGACGCCGCCGTTGGGAGGATGAGCGACGCCGGTGGTTGCGTTCGCGTGATGCTCGATCGACCAAAAGACAAATATCTTCGCCGTGGAGAACGCGATCGAACACCAAACTGGGACGCATACTTTTTCTTTATACTTCCCGTCGATATCATCCGACGGCGATGGTAACGGTACCGCGTCACTCAAAAGTTCCTCCTCGAAGAAATCGTTCAACCTTCGATCGCCTTTGTTCGTGTTTGAGTTCGAGGAGCCGCCAGACCCGATGCCGTTCAAGTCGTGCAAAAGACAAGTTCCGTCGAGTGATCCACTGACGACGATATCGAGCGACGCGTTGACAGATACGGAGACGATGGCGTCTGAGTGCCCGAACTTTTGCAGTTTGGGCAGCACAGGTAATCCGAAACCGTTTGGCGTGCTTACGATTTCCCAGACTCCGACGGAGGCGTCTGCGCCGCCGGAAACTAAATACCCATATTTCATGTTCGATTTGTTCACGTTTGGTGCAAACACGCGGTGTTGTACCGCAGATATGCTCCCTCCAGAAAACGTGTGTCCCCCATCCGTGGCAAAATCTAATCTCCACGGTTTCGATGGGTGCGGCAGTAAGTCCATCGCCAAACACTCGACAATGTCTCTGTGGCCTTTCGAGCAGGCGATTTCCCCGCATAATTCATCGCCAGCGTATGCACGTATCGTTCCGTCCCAAAAACCAGACACAACGGCGACTCGGCCGCCATCGAGAGTTGTAACCCCGTTCGCACTGAGCGGAATTTCACCCTCAAACGATCGATCGCCTTTCGTACGCATTCGAGCGCCACCGATAATTTGTTCACGAACTTTTGCTTCTCTCGCGATAGATCTGCACGGTTGGTCTTTCGTGCTGCTGTTCGCCGAGTTAATTGGTTCCAAAGAGACTCTCGCGTTTTGGTCTTGGAAGTCGAAATCAAGTTTATGGCCTTCGCGAACGACTCTCGCGGTCCAAATTTTACGATTCGAGGAAACCGCCACGAGTTTATCGCGGTCGTAAGATAGTTGGACAATGGCGGCGCCGTCAAATTGCGCGTCTTGGAATATACCTTGTAATTTCAACGGTTCGGAGAACCTATCGTCGTTTTCGTCGTCGGTATCTTCTTCGCCGTTGAAGACTCTCAAGCAGGCTCCGTATACGGAAGCGTACGCCTCGCGTTTCCTTCGCAATCTTGGAATTCTTCTTGGATGTGGTCGTTTAAACACCTGCGCGGGCGTTTGGCCAAAGTTAACGATTTGCGTTTCAATCGACAAGCGTTCCTGTGGATCTTCAATTGCGTCTAAATCAACCGCACCTTCGTACGTTAAATAATAAAACACATTCTTCTTCGATTTTGCGCGAGCGCCTAGTTGCGACGCGCCAAAGACCAAATCAATCCAGTCGTGAATGGTATGCGAAACATGGTCGGATTCTAACGCATCTCGCATAGTTTGAATAAATGTCCGCGTGCTACCATTGGCCCATTTCGGGAGCACGACAGTATCGACTAAGGAGCCGTCTTGTCGCTTCCCAAACACGTTCGAGTTGCTATTTTCGAGAAACTCCGGAAGGTAGAAAAACTCCGGGATCAACTCTTTCACGTCTGCGGTAGATTCAAGGACCGCGTTCCAGGTTTGCGAAATATCGGAGAATAATCTATCCGAGTGGTCAAACTTACCGCCTTGTAATTGCCTCGATAAATTCGTAAATGGTTCCAATCGAATCAAAAAGTACAAGACAACCGCTGCAGATGAGTAGTGCGAGCCGTAATGAAAGGCAGGCATAGACGCATCAGGGTCACTCTCAAGCTGTTTAAAGCGCTCGATGAACTGTTTCAAACGCACTGGGTTTAAAGCACCTATGGGTAACGATAAATCTCGATAAACTTTCGGATCCTCGAGATTAATCGTCGCCGACTCGTAATCGCTCAAGATCCACGGGAACACTGGATATTGCGATAAATCGTGATATGTTCGTCCAGCGAGTTTATTCAAAGCGATCAAGTAATCAAAGGTGGATATTTCGCGCTCTTTCCATCTCTTTTGCATCAGTTGCGCCGTGCGATTTTTTTGTCGTCGGTCAAGAATGACGATGGAGGCATCGAGTGAAGCGATTTTCACCGACGCTTCAACTCTCAGTTTCTTGTTCGCAAAGGCGAAAAAGACCGAGCGACCATCTTTAGTGTACATTTCAATGGCAACATTACGCAAACGCCATCGCATGTGGACTAGTTCTACAATGGTATTCACGGGCCACTTCCAAAAACGACTTACTATGTTCTCTTTATCGTCGTCGATAGAATCCAACGCCGCATCGCGGTTAGCGGTAAAGAAGACCACGTCTTTCGCAACATCTAGAGTACCTTCGATAACTAAATCTGAAGACGACACCATGCACACGTTCGAAACGGTAAAAAAGATGTGTTTGTCGCGTTTCGCTTCGTCAGCTTTGGAATGCAGCCACTCGGCTGTTTTCTGTTTGTCGAGAAGCTTGGACTTTTCGTTCGCGTCTACTTCACGAAGCCTTTCGAGCTCTTTTTGCATCGTTTCTTCATCTTCATCGGATTCGGTGAGATCGCCGTCGAGGTCCGCGTCTTCGTTGATTGTATTGTTTCCCGAGGGCGATGGTTTTACTGTCGAGGCGCTTGCATCGATTTTGTCTTTCCATTGCTTCGCGGCGGATTGCAAAATCGGCAAATTTTCCTCTTGCGCTTCAACGCCGCTGCCTTTCGAGGCTACGGCGGCATTCACTAAAGTGTTGCTCTTCGAAAGTTGTCGCGTCAACGCATCCATTCTATCCCTTCTTACTCGTAAACGGCGTCCAACAGAATCTTCTTTTTCGCAATCGAGTACATAAAATCCATCGTCGCCGAGATGATCACCCACCGTCGACGCATCACTTGCAAATACCTGGTCTTGTGCTTTTTGCCATCTCGATTTTAAACCAAATAAAAGACGACGTAACGAACCTTCATTCTCTTCCACGGCAAACTGTTCGTCCGCTATTCGCTTGTCACACTTAGCAATGTTCGCTTCGACTTGTGTAATTTGAATCGCAAACGCGGGAGGCGCAGATACGTCTTCCCAATCGTCATCTTCCATCTGGTCGGCATCTTCTTTCATCGGCAGTTCCTTTTTCTCTTTAGATGCGGCATCCGGAATGAGATTTAATATGCGAGCGTCTTCCGGATCATTCGCGGCATTTAAACACTTTGAAATATTGACTTTACATTGCGAGAGCGCCTTCGCGTTGTTCCCGTGACTCTCTAGTAAACTCGATAAGAGCAGCTTAGCGTGTGCATACTTTTCGATGTTGCAGCTTTTCGTCACGCGAAGAAAATACGCGAACGCTTTCGGATGTTTGATTTTTACGTTGACATCGTCGCCGTCGATGGCTAACTCGACGAGAGCCTCCCGGATCTGACTCGATTCGTCATTGACGATGGTTTCATTACTCTTTCCGAACAAGGCTTCTCCGAGCGCATCGATTGCGCCATTCGCTGCGGCAACATCCATTCTACGTTCAGATTTGCTCGTGCCGAAATCCTTCTCCGCTGCCGAGGAGGAATTCTTACTCGACGGCGTTGCTTTCAACGCGAGGCTTTTCAATGCGTTCCTAATATTTTCCATCGCCTTCGTGTGACCGCGCGGAGAAGGATTCTTTCCTTCGCCGTCAGTGTCCGCATCACCGGCGTTCTCATCGAGTGCTAACTCGATTGGGGATGCCGTTTCAGGAAGCGAAAACGCCAAATGGAGTATCCGTGCTGCCATGGCCGAATTCGAGTTTTGTTTACTCGAAAACGACGGTGTCGTACTCGGTAACAACATCGGTGCAAGCGCTATAGCAAATCCTCCGCAATTTGAAACAAGCTCGAAACAAAAGCGGTGCGTCTTGGACGCGCGTCGAAGAAAAGCGAGACAATCGACTAAGAAACCGTCGTGCGCATCTGATCGTGAAGCCGCCGCACATAAAGATTCGATTGCGTCTATGCAATAAACACCGTCGATATCAATGGTTTCGTCCATCAGGATGTTCTCGAGGATTTCAAACAACCCTTTGCGAAAGGCGTCGTCCTCAGCCGGGCAAAACTTTTCCAGCGATCGAACGATTCGTCGAACAGGTAAAACTCGTAAAAGCTCCGCGTTTGAGCAATTACTTCTCAAAAAGTCAACATACTCTGCGCGCGCGTCCTTGCACGTCGATCTGGCCCATTTTATGGGATTGAATATTTCAGATCGAGCATCCCCTAACGCCGCCAACCACTCGGGTGTCTGCACCGCGCCGTTTTTTACACGAGGTTGTTGACCTGCGCAACTTTTCGCTAACCAATCAAACGCTGGAATAAGCTCTTTAGAGAGTCGATTTGGAGTTATTGAATGTGCGGTTAGAGCGATGATTTTCTCTCGCGCGCGAAGTGGGTATCCCCCATCCGAAAGCAAAGCCGCGATGAGCGAAACAGCCGCCGGAAGCACTTTCAAATCGTCAGTATCGTCTTTTTGCTGCTCTAAAAGCTCGGGGATGAGTTGTTCAGCTCCGCCGAGCGACCGGCAGACATCTGCAGCTGACGTTGTGCTGCAAACTCTCGCGCAAAGTTCGTCATCGTCATTGTTTTCTGACTCGCCTTTAGACACATTCAGGTTTATGCGAGTGCGCATGTTCCCAGTCGCCGCAGTCGCATCAATAGTCATTTTCAAGCTCGTTCGCAAACTCTTCTCGAAAACATCTCTCGCAGCTGTCATTGATATACCCCTACGAAGGAGTAATATGGAAGGTTCGGCTTCGGTTGGCATGAACGCTCCGACGTACTCCGCTCCTAAAGCGTAGAGAAGGAGCGCCGCGCTGAAATCCACCGCCTCGGAGAAAACTCGAAATGTTGCAAACTGCCCCGTGAAAGGTTTTGCGAAGTTCGCTATACCAGCAGCGGCCCCGATGTGCAAAGAAACTGTGCCTTTATTGCCATCGTAGGAAGAGTTTGGCAAAATCGGATCCCCTATAGCTGTATTTGCGATACTCTGCGCGACGCTCGTTGCCACATTTGCTCGGTTCCAAGGATACTTCAACTTTTGCGGGTAAGATTCGTTACCATCTACGCAGATTCGCGCGTTTGCGCTCGACGCGCTCGCATTTCTACCACCAAGAATAAGACCACCACCTTTGACGGATACGCACACATGCGTCCACTTCCCTGGTATAATTGGGCACGACGTGTCGTAAAACGAACAATCGTGCCTTTCACCGTTGGGTAAAAGCGACGAGAGTTTCAGAGATCCATCTGGACGCAACGAGCAACATAAACCAACACCAGCTTCTGTGAGGAGACTAAAGATTCCTTGATCCGCCGACGCATTGCCTTCGTTGGTTTCGTCTTCAATTTCTGCGCGTATCCACATCGAAATTGTGACACCGTTTGAACACTCCGCAATTTTTTTCTTCACGCGAACCCCTCCAGAAGCGCCACCAGCGAAATCGAAGAAAGTTCGAGGCGCATCGTTAATTGCCGCGCGTTTCAACGCATCAATAAGTAACCTTTTATATTCGGACGAGCGAAGCTTTTTCAATGTTTTCATCGCGTGTCGGAGTTGTAGCGCGGTGAGACAGTGAGAAGCGCAAGATTCGATGCACTTGGCAATGTTTTCGACGCATTTGGCATCGTGAATGATGGTATCGTGTACATCGCCAGCTTTGTCATCCAAATTATAATTACACCACCATTCGAAAAGGTGCGTGAGCGCATCCGCTTTCGTCGCGCACTCTCGAGAGGCGACGGATCTCTCGAGTAAATCGACAAGGAACCGCAACAGAAACAGCTGAGAGGATTTTGAACACCGCTCGCTGTTCCGAGCGATTGAGAACGCGATTCGCAGCGCACCCGGGTTTCTCAAGGTTATCTTACACGCACGCGAAGAGCTTTTTTCATCGATATTATCGTCGTCACACGCGAATCGAATTGAGGTCATAAGCGTCACTTCACTCGCGAACGAACTTTTGCCTCTTTCGTTAATTCTCATGGCTTCAATCAAGGCGTCGTACCCTACGCATTGTTCAAACGTCTGCGCGGCATCGGTACTAGTTTTAATTGCGTAATGAATCGTTTCGAGCGCGGTAGAGGCAACCACCTCACCGGATTCGCCGTCGCAGAGTGATGCCAACGTGAGAAATAAAGCGCCGTTCTCAATAGTTGCCCAATTTTGGCATTTGCGCACGCTGGCCCGAGGCGTTCTCTTGGCAATATTCCGAATAGATTTCAAAAGAGGGATCAAAACACCACCGCTTTCACCATTATCACTTTCTCTATCAAAAATGCGTGCTTTTGGTAACGCTTGAAAAAACGCTTTGATCCAAAGGAAAAAGGCATCGATGTCAAAGAATAGCTCCGAATCCGCCGTTCGCGTTTGTTCCACGGCAATATACGTCGCCAAACTTGAAGCAAACTCCAAAGACTCACCGTTTACCCACAAAAAATCGTCGAATAATACGCTCAAGAGTGACGGAGACCGCGCTGAGGCGAGACGAAGCGCAGGGTCTTCGGTCTCTTTTGCTAAAGCTTGCAATAACTCCGCACACGCTCGCGCACACTTTGTCTTTGCGTCGTTTTTCTCTGTTTCCTCGGTATCCCCAAAGACAAACATATTTGGTGGACACATCCACACTCTCACTTGACTATGTACTGCCGCTGCTATTCTATTCGGAGCTTCGAGTTCAACCAAAGCTCTGCAATCTCGAGGATTGTTTCTATACACTATGCGCAGTAAAGCTCCGGCTAAGGCTTCGCACGCGGAAGGATGAAAGACGCGTTGACAAAAGGCGGATAGAATATGCTGCAATGCGTTTTCATCTCCTGGCCTCTTGTTATCGAGTGCTAAGCCAACTAATAATATCGCTTCCTCGCGCGCGAGATGCGTTTCTTCGTCTTCCTCTTTGTTGCTCTCCCCGCCGCCATCGATTTTAGGAACTTCACCGAATGTTTCGGAGTTTAACAAAGTCTCCCACACTTTAGCATCGATGATGGCATCGATGATAATTTCGCGATTTTCATTTGATATGATAGCATCATTTTTTTCCTCATTTTCTTCTTCTTCTCCTGTGCTATGACGATTGAAGGCGTCTATCACGAATCTCGCCAAACCCGCGCGCAATTTCAAAGCGCTCTTCTTTGAAATAGATAAAGACTGTGCTGACGAACCTATGTTTACAATCTGCGATGCTACTTCATCCGATTCAGACTTCGTTATGAAAGCAGCGGCTGCAGTGAAAGCGGAATCCATGATGACGTTGGCATCATTGTCATCTTCGATTGCGCTACACGTGACGGCTACCGCGAGGGCCCCGGCAACTGCTCGATCTTTCGCTTCTGAGGCGCGAGCGGACTTTCTCGAGATTGCCCCAGACACAGTTGAGGAAGCAAGCGAAAGAGAGCCAAAACTGTTCAAAAGCGATGTTTGCAACGATAACGAACTTCCAACAGTTGCTTCTAATAAGTTTGTGGGCATGCGCCCGGTCCCTTCGAGAACGACATCCAACGCGCCGTTCGTATTCGCGGACGAGACCATGTTCTCATCACCCATCACCGCACATCCAATCACACGCAGAGCTACGAATTCGCACGCTAAACTCGTCGCAATTATTTTCATTTGATCGTCGGGGATCGATAGCGATGATGCCGTAGCTGAATGTTCACTACTACTAAGACCTCCAGAAAACCTAGCGCGCGCTATACGAGCAGCCTTCATGACTTCCACCAATGCACTCATCGCGTTCGATTCAAACAAAAGTTTGGCGTAACGCGTTGGTACCGTAGTAAATGCATCGTTTGGTGCATGTTTTCTTTCTTCCCATCTGGTTCCATCGGGATCTGAATACCATAGAATCGCCTCGCAACCCGCCACACATACCTCAAACAACGCATTCACGACTCCACTCGCGTGCTCGGCGTCCACCTCGTTCACGGATATTCCTCGCAACTTACCCGCCGCAAACTTTCCAATCGCGCTCATTTCTTCAAGTATGCTTCTACTATAACTACTCTCTGAACCTATCTCTAAAAATATTCTCCGGTTCCGTTCGCTCGCACACATCCTCGCCGCCGCTCGAATCGCCGCGCGTCCAGAATTTACATCCTCCTCTGGCTCTCCATCTAATTCTTCATTGCTGCTACTAAACACCTCCAGCTGTCTAGAAAACTTCTCTTTCGCGCGCATTAATTCTTCAAAAACAAACTCCAAAACCTTCCTCGGGTGCCCGCACCGACCAACACCGACGGCGATTATCCCGCTCGGCGTTTCCACTTTGTCCACGATCTTCTTCGCGTCCCAACGCTTCCGCGCGTCGGCGACGAGCAAACGCAGAAAAGCGTCCCTGGTCGTCGCAGCATCACCATCGTTTGCTTTTACCTCGACCTCTTTCCACAGTTTCGACAGCATGAGTTCATTCGCTAACGTCTCGTCAAACATCACGTCTTTCACGTCTTCGTCCTCTTTGGCGACGTTTGATGGTTTTTTCTCGTTAAATATTAAAGCGCTCTTCTTCCTCTCGAATTTATTGCGCATCATAAAGGACGACGAGGACGATGAAGCAGAAGCAACGCCACCATCACCTCCACCGCGACCGGCACCAGACGACAACGCTTCGTCTAACGGACCGTTGTTTTTATCCTCGTCGTCTTCTTCTTCGTTCGATTGAGAGACGACTTTGTTATACAATTTCGTCGTCGCCGTTCGGAGAAGATTCATATCTCTCCTTTATGTTCTCTCTCTCTCTCTCTCTCTTTTAAGTCACGCGACGAAAACAGAGGAACGAGAGTGAACGACAAACGCACCACCTCTCTCGACCACGAATCGCTCTCGCGTTCTCTCTCTCTCTCTTTACGTTTCGCGGCGATGTTTCGCGTCAACTTTTTGACGTTTTTTTCTTCGTAAAAATTTCCCCTAGAACTGCTTTTGGGGAAAGAAAACGCAAACGCAACAACTGAGATACAACTGAGGTAGGGGATGATCAAACACCGAGCTTTGAGAGCGAGATGTTGAACGCGAACGCGATTAACGAGGAGGATATTGAGGACCCGTCGGACCACATATTTGAAAGATTCTTCGAGAAATCGTCGTCCGATGCCGAGAAAAAGAGCGCTTTGCAGGAGCTCAAATCTTTATCGTTTCAGGCGGATAAAGTGCGTTGGATAACACGACACGCGAGGTTTTCTTCGCTGATTAAAGCGTGCTGCGTGGACGAAAAATACAACGAAGACGTGTCGATTGTCGTGGCGAACTGTTCCGGGGATCAGGCGAAGAAAGGGAGACGAGAGGTGTATCAATTTGGAGGGAAGTTCGAAGTTGCGCTCGATACCGTTGATTTTCAAGACGGCGGGTTGGGATGTTACGTGTACGAGTCAGAAAAGCGTATGTGCGAATGGTTTTTAGAGACGCGCGGAGAAGAGACGAAAAGAGATTCATTTAGAGGGAAGAGGGTGCTAGAGCTCGGGGCAGGGTGTGGTTTGCTCGGTTTGTTCTTAGCTAAGCAAGAAGAGGAAGTTTTAGATGGCATCGTGGTGACTGAATACGTTCCGTCTTTATTGAACGTCCTCGAAGCGAACGGCAAGTTGAACGGGTTATCCAATCGAGAAAGGTTTATAGTGAAGAGATTGTTGTGGGAAGAGGCATGCGGAATGGATGAACGAGAGGACGGGAGCATCGCTGACGGTTCACTTTCAAAGAGCCTGAAGAGTAACGATGAAGAAGACGAAATGAAATGGATGCGCGAGACGCTGCGTAAGCCGACGACCGATTTGGAGCGATTTGATATCGTCATAGGAAGCGAGTTAGCGTACGATGAAAGAATCATCCCTCCCTTAATTTCTGTTATTGATATGTTTACGAAAGATGATGGCGGCGTGGTTTTCATATCCGTTGTAGATAGATACGAGAAGAAAGGGGTCATGATTGAGTGCTTCGAGAATGAAGTGAGAAAATACGCAAATCTCGTTTTCGAGAAACGCGTTGAGGATGGAAATTTTCACTTGTATCGAATCGAAAAGAGAAATACTCAATGATTAGATAGTCGCGTAGAAATATTTAGATGCTAATGTAAAGTAAAACGTATGAACTTGTATATTTATTCAATTTGGGTGTATGTGTGAATTTGGGTGCGTCTGTCTGTCTCTCTCTCTCTTTCTCTCTCTCTTTTACCGTTCAACCTCTTTTCTACTTGGCTTTAGCGCGGCGACGCCTTACTTTCCTCTTTCTTTGTTTTTTCCGGTTCACTCAACCACTCGCAAAAGTTGTCCAAATCAATCTTGCCGTCACCATCGGTATCCAAGAGATTGAAAGCCACGTTGAAATCTGCATTCAACGACGTCCACTCCACGTGCTCGTTTTTCGCCATCTCTGTGAGCAGCTTTCGCAACTCTTCCTCGTTGATCTCGCCGTCGGCGTCTTCGTCCACGTCGGCAAACAACGACGCCAACACCATCGCGCGTTCTTCGGTTAAGCCATACTGAGCGTAGCTAAAACCATGTTCGTCGATGGCGTTTTTGAGTTCAAAGTACGCCGATAAGCGTTTCAGCTCGGGCATGTCCTTTAAACTCTCGTCTGCGAGCTTCTTGTCTTCGATTATGGCCTTCTTAACTTCGTTGAGTTTCTGCAAAACTCTCGTCGCAGAAACGGCTCTTCGAATCGAACGAATCGACGACAAATCTGGCTGACCAGCAGCGTCTTCGGCCAGCGTGTGCATGGCTTTCGTGAACTTGTCCAAGTTTGCAAACGAAAAAAAGAACAAACTGTACACGAACGAGAAGAACACGACCGTGTGCGCGACCGTTTCCACGCTGAAGATTCCGGCGCAGATGAACAACGTAAAGGCGATGACTTGACTGACCAGCTCCGACGTTCCTGGTTCCCACGCCACAGGCGCGCCGTTCAGGAGAAAAATCGAATAAATTGCGACCGTCACGCCCAAGTTGAAGAGAATCGACATCGCTTCGAACAAAATCAGTTTGATATTTTGCTTCACGACAATTTTTCTCAGCTCTCTGGGTGTTTGAATGCCCATGGATTCAAAGTTCTTCGCGATCAACTCTGCGGTTTCCACCGTCATCTTCGAGTGCAACGTGGATTGAAAGATTTCCTTCGCGTCTTTCACGGACATTTCTTTTTCATCGACGGTCGTCTTTGATGAAGAGGACGACTTCTTCTTTTTCTCGGCGGTTCCCGTTGGTGTATCTTGCGTTTGCGAAAAAATACGAGTTTCTTTTCTTCTCGGAGAACCCCCCGGGACGACGCGCTTGATAATCTTCGCTGGACTGAACATTATTTTCTTATTATCGCGCTTAATCGTTTTAGGTGTTGGTTTCAAGAGCGCGCGCGTGAGTGTTGGCGATGCGAGCGCGAGCATGTCCTTGGAAAATCGCGCAAAAAATGAAGAGTTCCCAAGGTATTAGATACGAAAATTTTCATCGCAATACGAGTTTATACAAATATTCGTTCGAATGATAATATATAGAAAAGTTTGCGTAGTATGTGTGCTATTTGAAGTGTTAATTTCGTGTTATGATATTTCGCGCGCGTTCGTTTTTCTCACCCCGTTTTCTTCCGTGTTTTACTTGGCTTCGGCCGGCGTGGACCTATCGCTCATCCCGCCGTCCTGCAAAAGCCGAATGCACACGTCGCTATCTTGAGGCGCGAAAATTAACCCGTCGTGATCGTCCAACTGAATCTGGTACGGCGCGTAATCTTTCGGTCCCCACGTCGGGTGTCGATACCACAACGCGACGATTGTTCCCGGCGCCCATCCGTCTTCGCCTACCCCGATGCAACATTCCACTCTCGCGTCTACGCCGAATCGCAACTCTACGCCTTCCGGAGGGCCTTCGCCTTCCGCGAGCTCTGGTCCGGGCGGCCACTCCAAGTCTTCTCGGCCTTCTATCCAGCCTTCGATGTACTCTTCCGGAGGCATTTGTTCGTCTAGGATTTCTTTCGTCACTTGTACCGCTTCAAACGGGAGGCCGAAGACGCATCTGTAACGTGCGAGGAGAGAAAGAAGAGAAAGGACAGGTCAGCGCGAGAGCTCTCGGGAAAGAAAGAACGAGTAAGAGAGACAAGACAGACAAACAATTCAAGTCGTCTCGTTCCAAAGCAAAACGTACCCAACGTTCCCTTTAAACAATAACCTAACGACCGTATCAATCGGCGCGCAGTTCGGGTCTCCGCACTGGATTTCCGACACGTCCACGATGCAGTCGTGCTTCTCCAAGATGTCGTTCGGGATGTACGATTCCGCCCATTTTTTCACCTCGCGGATCGCCGCTCGTTTTCGCTTCTCGTTTACATCGTTCTCCGCGGACGGGAGCGTGAACGGTCCCGGTGCCATGACGATGATTTATTATCACGAACAAACGAACGGGAGTTTTGCAGGCAAGTTTATTGCGCGCGTGTGTGCTCCCTTTCTCTCTCTCGCCGCTTTAAGAATACTTGAGTATTCGCGTGAATTTAAGTGACGAATACTTTCCCGAAACTTCTCTTTTCCTCCATTAGAAAGCGCGAGAAGAAGACAAAGACCAAACGAGAGAGAGAAAGAGAGAGAAAAAGAGACGAACGAACGAAACGAGCACAACTTCACGCATGTCGTTCGTAGGCCGCCTGGCGAATTACGTCCTCAACGAGTTCCTCGTGAACGCGCTCGCAAACTCGAAATCGTTCCAGAGATTTGCGGTGAGAACCGACGACGCGATGAGGAAAGGAAACGTCTATAAAACAGTCTCCGAAGGCGCTTCGAAAGCGAAGGAAAGCGTGGAACGATACGCGGAAGAGGCGAAGGAAGTGGCGGAGAAGTTTGCGAAAGAGGCGGTGGCGAAGAAACCGCCTCCAAACTCGTGAATGATTGGGTGTTTTGAGATGGATGTATTACTATTATTACTATTATTCAACGTAAAGCGCCGGGTACCCGAGGTATCGGCGCAAGAGCAAATGAACCGTTCGCATCGCTCGTCGCCTTCGCGTCGTTTCTGTCGTCGTCGCTTTCGTCAAACTTTGCTTTTTTTCTCGCTCTGTTGTCGACGTCGTGTTCATCGACGCATCCCTTCGAGCGCGAAAGCTCGCTTTTCCCGTCTAAACGCTTTCGAAGGGCCTCCACCCCTTTTGCATGCCTCTGGCGAATATCCTCCGCATCCCCCGCGTATTTTTTAGCAAACGTCGTCAAATCGTCCTTTTGGTACGCCGCTATCGTCGACCGGAGTTCCTGTTCGGTTTCTTTGTTCAATCGTTTGATCGCGCGGTCGTGTCTGTACGCGTTTTCGAGAAGCGCTTCGAGTTTCTCGTCGTCGTTCTTTGAGGTCGTCTCGTCTTCTTCCTCTGAATCTTCTTCCTCTTCGCGCTTGCGTTTCTTTTTACGACGAAAACGAAGTCTTCTCCCCATCCGCGGCGCGGAGGAGGAGGAAGAATCTCCTCTCGTCGTCGCGCCCTTCTTCATTGGTTAGTATTTGCGCTTCTGTGTTGTCTTCTTCTTCTTCTTCTTCTTCTTCTTTGATGTCCTCGTTCTTTCACACATCGCATGTGATTTGACTTTTTTTCTCAGTCGTATTTTTTTCTCTTGGCTTGCCAAAAAAACGCTTGCCATAACGCTCAAAAGATCGTCAAATTCTCTCGTATCTCTGATCAACTCTTTCTTTTTTCCCGCCGGTAGTAGCGGAGACCATTATCATCGAGAGGAAGAAGAATAACAACACAAATGAGTGAAAACGAGGAAACGATCACGCTGGTCACGCCCGGCGCGGCCGCGTTGGCTTCTTTCAACGCGAAAAATTTCGAGGACGAGAACAACCGAGACGCGTTGATTGAAAAGGCGTTGAATGGGAGATGTGATGGGGAAGATGATGTAAAAAAGATCGGGGAGGAGGAGGAGAAGAGATACGACGCGGTGAAGCAGGCGCAATTGAAAGCTAGAGCGAGGGTCATGGAGGAGAAGAGGAAAGCTGAAATGCGACTGGCGAAGGAAGAGAATACGAAGAACGAAGAGACTTTCGCTGCACCAACGAGGAACGTTTTGAAAGAGAAGATTCGTTTAAACGTCCACCAGAAAAACAAGGACAAGACCGAGGAGAAAAAAAACAAAATCAAGAACGGGTTAGAGATGGTTTCGCACGTGTTGATTCCGTACGAGACGACGAAAGAGAATAAGGACACGATTCAAAAGAGCGGGATGGATATTGGTGCGACGTGCATTTGTGCGCTTCCGAGTTCGTTGTCCGTGGCGTGCGGTCGCGAAAACGGGTGCGTGGATATCGGGTTCGCGAAAGGCGAGTTGAACGTGCAAAGGAGGATGAATCCGACGGTGCCGCAGCAAAGGTTAGAACTGAATAAAGTTTGTGAAAACGTCGCAAAGAAGAGTAGAGTGAGGAGCATGCGGTTAAACGAGGACGTGTTAGCTATTGGTTTCGATAACGGCGCGTTTGTGAAAATTGTCGAGCCGGGATGTTTCGAGGAAAGAGGGTTGACGCAAGAGACGTGCGTTTTGAGAGCATACGAAGCACCGAAAGAAGTACAGGATATATTCAAACGCGTCGCGGGAGGCAAATTGCTAGGACCACACGTATCAAGGAAAGCTAATTGTCGCTCTCAGGTGATTTCGAAGGATTTGGAGGTTCTCTTTTTCGGCTCGCCGGTGTTTCGCGACGGCAGCTTTTTCGCCACGAGAGAGGTGTATAAGAACAGAAAGAGGAGGAAGAAGAAGCAAGAGGTGGAAGAAAAGGTATCGACGAAGAAAACGCTCATTTCGAAAGGATTCTTCAACAAATCAAGGAGCAGCGGTGAACAAATGTCATCGCCATCCGCCACCATCGAGGAAGTCCGCGAGTGCGACGACGACGACGACGACGACGATTTTACTCTCACGAGATCCTTCGATAAGTTTGAAACGGCATCGGAGATGAACGAAATGTACGATATCATGATTTCAGACATGTCAGAGAAGGAACAGACGGAAGCGTTGAATATGCCTTACAGAAAGAAGAAGACGGAAGAGAGCGCGAGCGATGACGCGAAAAAAAGCACCGCAGAAGAAGTGAGAGTATCAGACGAAAAAGAAGAAAGAGGAGGAGAACCAGAACAACACGCAGACGAAAAAGAAGGCGAAGAAGACGAAGAGGAAACACCGACGGTCGTCACGTATCGTTTCAGTGCACACGCTCACCCGGTACAATCGCTCGCGTATTACGACGAAGATACCGAAACGACGCTCATTTCCGGTTCTAACGACCGAACGATTGCTTTTTGGGATCTCGAGAAGACGTTTGAGGAGGAAAATTCAGCGGATGATTTGCCGTCGCCAATGTTCAAGTTCAACGCGGGGACGGAAGTTCGAGCGATGGTTGTCTCGAAATCAAAAAAAGTTCTTTATATCGCAGGTGCCGATAAGTGCGTGCACATGTTCGAACTGCTCTCGGAAGCTAAAAACGAAGGTATTCCATCCGGCGCTTTGAAAAAGAGAACGTTTCCGTGTCATCACGAAGGTTTCATCACCACGCTTTCCTTGTCGCAAGATAACACGCGATTATTCACCGGATCCGAGTACAGCGACACACCGGACGACGGGTTCAACAAAAACTATAATTCCGGCGACGGAACTATCTGCGTCTGGGACGTCTCCACCGGCGAAGCGACGGATGTCGTCCGCGCGCACAACGGCAGCGTGAGTCAGATTTTAGTAAGCAACGACGACGACGAAACGATACACACATCCGCTTTGGACGGTTGCGTGCACAGAATGAAAAGAACCGAGCACGGAAAACTGCGTCTGAACTTTGAAGATGGACGGAGAAAGACGCGCAATCCTACGTTTGGGTTTCGAAAAGGATTCCTCTAGAGAATTTTTGATGATTTATTCGCGACACGCGATATATACCGGTACTATTTTACATACTGCTTTTATTACTTCTTCTTCGAGACTTTCCCACTTTTCACTTTCGTTGGCGTCGACTTTTCTTTCTTCTTCCCGCCACCACCATATTTCTCCTCCAGCCTCGCGAACAAATCATCCGCCGCGCCCGCTCGACTCTTATTCTTCGCCAATATCAACGCCTGCAAATCGCCCATACCTCCCCCAATCTCGCCATTCTCCTTTCCATTACCGCTGCTCTTCAACTTTTTCTTGCTCACTCTGTTCGTCAACGGGTCCACCGGCGCTTTTTTCCCTCTCACGTGCTTCTTCAAATACTCCTCATACTTTGGATACCTTTCCAAATTCTCGCTGAAAATATAACCGTCGATAAGCTCCGCGAACCGGTGCGAATCGAACTCGATATCTGAACACATCTGCCATTCAAACACTTTCGTCATGTCGCCCTCAAATTTCACGTAACACGCTTTCAAATCTCGCGCTTCCTCTTCGCTCCCTAAATACTCCTTCGTCACTTGCAGTATATCTTCCTCCGTGACTTTCTTATACATCGTCCGATAATACTCGTACAAGTCGTTAAACTCCTCCGAATCCATCTCATCCACCCTTCCGGTTTCATCGTACGCTTTCCTCTTCTTCTCGTCGCTCAAAACCGCGTACACTTTCTGCAACGTCTGAAACTGTTTCGACGCATCTTTCGAGGGGTTTTTATCCGGGTGTAACTTCAACGCGAATCGATGGTAGGCTTTTTTAATCTCCACAGACGTCGGGGAATCCTCTTTTCTCAAGCCTAAAGTCGCGTATAAATCTTTCGGGTAAGAGTCGTCGTTTTCCTCCTCCTCCTCCTCGTCGTCGTCCGAATAGAGTTTTGAAGACATCGCGCGTTTATATATATATATATATATAAGCTCTGCACCGAGCGATCGTTCCGTTGTTTAAGGCGACAAAGGCAGAGCGCAGAGAAGCCCGCTTTTGATGATGATGATGGTAATGAAGTTGTTGTTGTTGCTGCTTTGAAGTTTTTTGAATTTTTTGTTTTTTTTTGCTCCTTCTGCCACATTTTCACTCTGCAACGCGTTTTCGTCTGTTTTTCATTACTTCTTGTTCTTCAGTATTTGGCGGCTCTTTTCGGTCGCATTATTCACCGACAACACTAACAAGAAGAAGAAGAAGAAGAAGAAGAAGAAGAAGAAGAAGAAGAAGAAGAAGCTCTCGTGGAATAATACTAATAATACTAATTCACAACCACATCATGTCCTCCAAACTGGTCAAACAATCGCTCAAACGCGCGAAGGAAGGAAGAGGCACGTTCGCGTCATCATCATCGGAACAAAACAAAATTCGCAAGCATAAATTGAAGAAACGGAAGAAAAGTCTCAAGGAAAAGAGGGAGAAAGTGAAAGCGGAGGAACAGAGGAAATTGGAACTGATGGGAGACACGGTCGACGAGAAAGCGCTGATGGCGAGGAAAAGGAGGCATTTGGCGTATTTTGCAATCGGGTTGAACGATAGTGGGAGGGTTGGAGAGTTGGAGAAGTTTTTAGGTAAAAATGGAGGGAAGAAGAAAGGGAAAAGAGAAGACGACGACGAGGACGACGACGACGCGGGTGACGATTGGGACGTGAAAGATTTATTCGCGAACGCTAAAAAGTCGTGAGGCGTTGTAGTTATAGAGTATTACTAGTATCTAGCGCTTGCACTTTCTACATTCTACATTTCTAATTCTACGCGCGGTATATTTTACTTCTTTCCCTTGAGGTGTTTCGTGCTGCCGGAACCGCCAAGGACGGTGGCAATGTCCGCCCATTTGCTCGGACGTTCACCTGGAATGCGTTCGCTCGATGCGCATAAAGCCCTGCGCTCAGCTGCGTCTAATGATGTTTCACCATTTCCATCTTTCAAAGACTTGTCTGCTCCAAACTCGAGAAGCGCACAAAGCGTGTTTTTGTTTCCGTTTACAGACGCCCAGTGCAAAGGTGTCCTTTCAAATCCGTCGCGCGCGTTGATCAAATCCTTTCCTGATTTCTTGGAAATCAAAAGAAAGTCGTTTATGAGCGAGCGACTCGCACCAAATCTTGCGAGGGCGTGTAATGGAATTTGACCGTCGTCGTCTTTGCTTTGCATGAGTTTTGCCAACACGGATTCAGAGCAATTTTTTGCGAGTATCGTGAGCACTTTTCCCGCTTTTGCCGGGTTTCGAGCTGCGCAGTGGAGCAAATTTGCATTTCGTGCACCTCGGCAGTGTTCCAACTCTAATTCAAAGACACTCATTTTTATCAGAATGTCGAGGGACTCGGTGTGACCGAGTTGACACGCGAGACATACCGCCGCGTCGTCGCGAGGAGGAGAGCGCTCCTCGCTCTCGTAAACTTTCAAAATCGCCTCGATTGCTTTGAACTGATTTGATTTTACGAGCAAACGTATGAGCGATAATTCGTATTCAGAACGTGCTTCGACGACTGTCGAGTCTCGTTTCTCTGATATTCCTCCTTTTCGTTCCGTCCACGATTTTGGCAAATTTAGCGTCGAGGCGAGATGCGAAGCGAACGTCAGCAAAACCGGTCTTTGCAAAAGTTCGTGCGGGCTCAACGCGCCGAAATCTTCGCCAAAGATTCCAATACCATCCATTCCACTCGGTGATATAGTTGAGATTTGGCTGAGAGTTTCTCTCAGCTTCCGAACGGCGCTCAATGCACCCAACGAATCACCACCCATAAAGAGAAAATTAGAGTTCAAACGCAAGACAGATTTGCCGTCGCTTGCATCAAGATTCAAAGCCCATCGCCACGCGTCTGCAATGGCAAAATCGAGCGGAGTCTCGAGACAAAGATCGTTTTCATCTTCTTCACCAACGCGTAGATTTGTCATTTTCTCCGCTATGAGCATCCCCATATATTCCTCAGAAAGAAGCAAACGCCGATCAATTTTGCCGTTCGCAGAGAGCGGCAAATTGGGTTCGTCCAGGATGAAAATCTGTTTCGGCCACAAAAATTTCGGTAAGGTCTTCGAGATGCACCACCGTATGGCATCGACGAGGTCTGGTTTAATCGACACTAAGCCTTCAAAAGAGGTTTCTGGAACGCAGCAAAATAAGACCAGCTCAGATTTTGAAAAAGCGCACGCCGCGATGGCACTCACGAATCGCTCGCATGCCTCCATCGCTAGGCTTTCAACCTCCTCGAGTTCAATGCGAACGCCATTTATTTTTACTTGTGAGTCTTTCCGTCCTAGGAAAACTAATTCGCACTCCTCAGACTCTTCGTCGTATTTTGCAAAATCACCCGTTCGAAAGTATCGCGCGTCGTTCAGCGTAATAAATCTCTCGCGAGTGAGCTCTTCGGCTTTAAAATAGCCTTCGCCGACTTGATCGCCGCTTACATAAATCTCTCCAATCTTTCCACGATCGAGATTTGGATCCAATATTTTGTTCGAGTCGTCGCGAGCGAGAACGATAGAAACACCGTCAAGTGGTTTGCCAATTTTCTTTGAATCTGAAGCGTCACGCATCAACCCAAAGGTTTGATACACCGTACATTCTGTCACCCCGTATGTGTTTGCAACTTTAATATTCTTTACATCGAGAAGTTTTTCGAGAAGTTTTGTGCTCGCGCGTTCGCCACCTAACGTAATGAGCAACGGGTTCTCAATCGCTTGCAAATCTGCATCCGAAATCGTCGAGGCTAGCGACGGCGTCAACGCGCAAAAATTCGCCTGAGATCTTCCGAGTAATACACCTAAATGTTCAAACGTCGCCGTTTTCGTATTCCCAACGTGCAAAGTGCCACCGGCGATGAAGCAGCTTAAAGCGTCGCCATAACTCGGATCAAAGGTAGAAGAAGACGCCATGAAAACGCGACTCGTCTCTGTAATCTTCAGTTTATCGTTTCTCGCCGAGCAGTATGAAAACAGCGCCTTCTCCGAGACGACACAGCCTTTAGGGGCACCGGTCGAACCACTCGTAAAAAACACGTGCGAAACGAATGTTTCCTTTCTTTCTACCAATGATGATATGAGTGGAGCCCTTCTTCGTTCGTCCGAGCTAACGACCGCTTCATCCGCAACGACGACCCTGTCTTCCATCCACCTCCTTTTCGACGCATCTAACATTTCAAGCAAAGCTTCCTTATGCGTCCAATCCCTAACCACGACAGACGCAAACTCGCACAACTCGCACACCGCATTCAACCTTCGCCGACCTCCTTCTTCTATCGATATTGGCACGAAGGTCTTCCCCGCTCTAAGCACAGCCACCTGGCACACGTGCAACATGTATCCCTCATTAACCGCGACGCCTACCATCTCGACGCCGCGCATCTCCGATGAGCGCATAAGCGTCTTCGCCATCCTCCCGCTCTTCGTCCACAAGTCGCCATAACTCGTCGAGACTGTCTTTCCATCGCGTGAGGACGAGAAAGGATCGTGTTCGACGATCGCTTTCGCGTCGGGGTCGTCGGATACTTTCTGCTCTATCCTTTCGATAACTTTCGATGCCATGATGTCTTCTTCTTCTTCTTCTTCAGGTCTTCATCTTCTTCTCTTCTAAATCCAAAGTTTCCTCGTACGCTTCCAAAACCGCCTCTTGCATCCTCTCGATTTCCTCCGCCGTAAATAACCGCGCCTCGAATTTCATCTTCAACTTCATCGCAACCTTCTGCTTCGATTTACTCAATCGCATTTTGCCGCTTCCGTTGCTGCGACACATGCGAACGAAACTCTCCGCGACGGTTTGATTTATCCCTGAAATACTTTCAGACTTCGCAAACGACGGCGCATTTGCTGCCCCTTCGTCTCTTCCTTCTTCTTCCTCGACCGCTTTTATTGCTGCGTTTAGGTGTTTTGTAGTTGTTGATGGTGTTGCTAATCGTTTCAAATTCTCAATCGCCTTTTCGAAGGCCGGGTCCGGTTGGCCCACGCAGCACAAGCAGTTTGGTCTGTGTTGTTGCAGAGCACTCAACGAAAACGGGCCGCCGGACGAGGCGTTGAAGCGCATGTAAAGCGCGCGCGTGCGTCGAGTGCAAGGAGGGAAAAAGAGTGAGGAGACAGACCCCTAAACTCCCCTTCTTGGGAAAAAGATAAAACAGATACGGAAAGCGTTGACTCTTTCGTTTACGACACAAAAGAGAACAAACATGACGCCTCCGCAACCAAAATGGAAAAGCGAAACGGCCGAAGAAGAGACGGGGGAGGGACAACAACCTCGTTTTACCATGGGGTACTGGCAAATGCGAGGTCTTGGAGCCGCCATACGCATGCTTTTACACTGGGGAAAGTATACCCATCGTGGCGGCGCTGAGATGAACTTCAAAGACGTGCAATACGCGCAAGATGCAAACGGAGTGAACGAATGGTTCAAGCGAGATAAAGTGGAGATGATCAAAGACGCGAATCCTTTGGCGAATATCCCGTATTTGATCGACCACGAGGAGAAGAAAACCATCGTACAGTTTTTGTGCATCTGTGACTACCTCGGCAGAAAGATTGGCGTGGACGAGACAGACGAGAACTCTGACCAGAGGTTACGAAACGCGCAGATTGCGATGGAGATATTCGATTTGCGGAATAGCGTCATTCGCCTCGTGTATAAGTTTCCGAACAGCGTGCGAACGCAGAGTGAGTTTTACGAGCGACTTCCTGAACATCTTGGCGCGTGCAAAAAGACGTACGAGAAGCTGGAGAGTTGGTTACAGTTTCACGATTTTACGTATTTCGCGAAGAAAGACGCGGTGTCGTCCTGCGATTTTCACGCGTTTGAGATGATCGACCAACACGAACACTATCAGACGTTAGTGCGCGAAAAAGATGGGGAAGCTGTGGAAAAGCAAGACATGTTGAGTGAGTTTCCGAGATTGAAGAAGTTTCACGCGGAGATGAAGAGCAGGCCCGAGTTGAAGGCGTATTTTGAGAGTAAAGAGTACAAGGAGTTCCAGTTGAACAACCATACGCTCGCGAATTCCTGGGACGGACCGGGGCCTTCTTCAAAGAGATAGATGATAGAATAAAGCATAGAGGGTACCCGTTATCAATTCGCATCATACATTTTACGCTAGAAAAAACTTTTTACTCCACAGAAACTTGACGAGCATCATCACTAAGCTCACCGATCCTGCGAAAATAGACGCGAGAATCGAAACCTGTAACGTTCGATCGAACCGTTTTCGTCGACTGGTTCGCACAAAACTCCAGTCGTCTTTTTGTAACATTTGAATCGTATTCGGCATAAATAACCACGGCGCGATGCGGTGAAAAATAGAATCCAATATTAATGGTAACACGAACGTTAAGAATCCACCATCGAAACCGTGCGAGATTTCCACGAGCGCTTTGGCGTCTGCGGCTCGTTTTTTCGAGTAAAGCGGTAAAAAAATCTTCGAATCGCCTTTAGCGTTCTCGATGCACTCTTCCAAAACAGTCACGTCTTCAAACGCCGAATTTACGCCCATCCCAAAGTACGGTTTGACCGTGTGAATAGCATCGCCGATTAATCCCGCGCAACTGCCAAGATGTAAAGCGCCCCCGGCGTATTGAAAATTCGGCAAACCGGAAAATTTAGATTTCGCAACCTTCTCGACGTTTTCGTCGCTGACCATTTTCGAAAACATCGGGAAATCGCTGTCCAAATACTCTCTTAATTTCTTCGGGTCGGAGAGTTTCAGGCACGTTTCCTCGTCCGTAGGTTTAACCAACAAAACACCGACCAAGAGACCTTCTTTCGTCGGCAAACACTCCATCGCGACGCCTTTCCCGGTTCTCGAGGAATAGTTCAAATCGGTCCGAAACCCATCCGGTAGTTCAATAGGAATAATCTTATACACTCTCGTAGATTCAATCCTTTCTTTCAACTTTACCATCTTAGTCTTGCACATTTTACTCTCATCCATCGCTCGAATCACCGCGCTCCCTCGTTTCCCTGCGTTTCCTTCCGCGCCAATAACCAACGACGTTTCGATCGTCTCCTTCGCCTTCGTGTCGCAATAATCGCCGTCTTCTTTACACTCGAAAATTTCCAACGTCGCTTTATCGCCACTCTCCGAAAACGTGCACGAATTCACCGCGACACCGTGCTCGACCGTTACGCTGTCCGCATAATTACTCTCGACCTCTTCCAAAAGCGCCGCCACCAATCGATCCCTCTGAATGACTTGCGTGTCAAACTTCTTTTGTACCAACTTCTCCACCGGGTTTCCGTCTTTATCGAAGTCGCACCTTCCCTTGACTCGCTTCGCATACTCCGTCGCCACGTCTAATAAATCGTATTTCTGCAACGCCAGTTGTCCTCGAGCGGATAAGCCGATGTTATAACTCCTCTGAGGATCCCCCCAAACGTCCGCGTTGTTCGCCTTTTCCGGTTTGTTTCTTTTTTCGAGGACTCTCACGTTCTTCCAACCTCTGCGAGCGAGCATGATGGCGGTGACGAGACCAGTTGGGCCAGCGCCGACAATCACCGAGCTCTCCGCTTTTGCCTCATCCTTATCCTCCTCCGCTGCTGCAATCATCATCGAAAGAACCATCGCAGTATTACTCCTCGCGACGACCGACGAAGCGCGTTGTGTTAGGTAAATGTTGAGTCCAGTGCCATCAACATCATCAGAAGAAAAAGAACCCAAACGAGCAGTTTTGATGATGCTCTTCTTCTTCAAAACTACCAATCGCTCGCTCCTCGAAGCTGTTGTCGTCGCAGAACGCTTCGTCTGAATCGGCTGAATCGGCAAACGCGGCGCGTAACGCATCGAAAGAGTTGTATTCGGTACCATATTTTTTGTGATGCAATTTTCCAATCGTGAAGCGAATTCTCCATTGAAAAACCACACAAACCACGCGCAAAGGACTCACGATCTCAATCAAAATGGCAGGCGACAGCGCGAAAAAAATCCTCCAGCGCAACCGCGCGAGAATTTCTTTCCTCCACAAACTCGTGTCTGTCTCTTTTCTGCAACACGTGCTCGTTCGATTCGTGTGGCAATTTAGATCATCATCATCATCCGAACATCCGATTTGGAAATTCCACACCGTCTTCTGGTCGTGCGCGTGTTTGTTTTGCTACCGGAGTTTACTGAAACACGCAAAACCGACGTACGATGCGCACACGAAAGAACTGGTCGACCCTGGCATGGATTTATCGCAACCTGGTTTGACGCAGTATTATTACGACTGCGTGTACGTGACGTGCGCGAGCATGTGGTTGAGCTCGTTCGTGAGCGATAGGTTTTGGTACTTGACGTATTTTGTCCCTGCGTACGGCGCGTACGCGTTGTGGGGGTACGTCGGGCCATACGTGAAGAATTTTAGGATGAATAACAAGAACGATTCGACGGAGGAACGGGAGAGCAAACACGAGAAGAGGATGCGGGAGAGACGAGAGAGGCGGCAACAGAAGAGCGGTGGTAACAGGCGTTAGATTTTTTGTAGGAGAGCGTTACGAAGCGCGGTGTTAGTATGTTTGAATTCGCAGAGCGTTTTTGCTTTGACTACCATAAATATATTTATTAAATGATTCAAGAATTTGTGAGTATGCGTTTGAAATCGCGAGCGAAGTGTGCTATGTGGCGCAGTTGTGACGCGACGTCCTCGAGGTGTTTTTTTGAGTCGGTTTTGTCGTTGTCTAATCTCTCGTTCGCGGTAGTTTCGATTGAGCGATTGACCGAGCTCTTCTCGCAGACGTTTTCGTAGAGGTTGGCGATGGTGGATTTAATTTTCGATACGTGCATTTGTTCGTCGCGTTTCTTCTTTGATTTTTCTCTCTCGAGAGAAGACAGAATGCGCGCGTTTTCAAGCTCAGAGTGCAATTGAAGCAAGCTATTTTGTTCTGGTTCGAGACGCCGCGCGCGAAACATCGCAAGCGCGGATTCGTGTTCGGAAGCCTCTAATCGCACATTTTCTCGAGCTTGAGATCGTCTCGCCGTTAAGGTGTCGTTGATTGCTTTCAGTGAATTGCATCTCACGATGATATCGTATATATCTTCGAAATTCATTCTGTTATGACGATAATGATGATGATGATTGATCGAAACAAGAGAAGAAGAGGAAGGTGAAGGCGATTCGTCGCAAGGGGTGGTATTCGTCTCTCGTCCTCCATCTTCTTCATCTTCTTTTTCTTCATGGTGCTTGTTCTCTCCGTGTTCAGCCAAAAACGTCTCTAGATAGTCCTTAGCGATCGCGTATCTATTCGCTCTGTGCTCGCAAAATCGCATTTGATCTTTTGTCTTTCGCAATATCTGTAAACACATCTCCGCAGTCTTACTCAGCGAAACCGCGCTCTCTTTTTCAATCTGCTCGGCTTTCTCTGCGCGCCCGTACTGATTTTGGCGCTCGCGAACGAGCACGTCGTGCCGTAAAACAGTCTCTCGCATGCGCTTTGCATTTTCTGCGAGCGCTTTCTTACGTTCGTGCGTCACTTTCGCGCGTTGCTTGCATCGTAAAAATCTGGTCTCCAACTCCTTCAAAGCGCGCTTCTTCGCCTCTTGTAAACTCTCCCCGGTTGTGTTGCTATACTCGCTCAAAGAGCTGATAGTGGAGGAACATCGGCTGCTACTCGTCGTTCCGGATGAGACGCGAGGATTATCCGCTCGATCGGTTTCGTCATCATTTTGATGCATTATCCATGTGATGAATCAGAAACTCTTCCTTTTTTTCTTCCAAGTCAACCCCCTCCCTCTTTTGCTATTTTTGGAATTATTTTCCTTCTATTCTATACGTTCGGCAAATTGAAAAACTCTTTAAACCGAGGTAACGCGTGCGGTAACGCGCTTTCCACGCGATGACCCACGCCAGACACTTCTAACAACCGTCTCTCCCCTGCCTCTCTCCCTTTATTTGCCTTCGCCGACGACGTGTTCATCTTTTTCGTGTCCTCGTCGCCTTCGTTCGTCGCTCTCAAAAGCGTACTCGCTTGCCTCGTCCAGTGCACCGCGTCTTCCAAACTCGAAATCGTATCGTCCGCTCCACTCACGATATACGTCGGGCACGTAACGAACGGAAATTTGTCAATCTTCTTCGCGTCTTCGATAAACGAATCGGTAAAAGTAACGTTAAACGTCGCCCGATAATTAAACAAGCATTTTTCGACGTTAAAGCATGGTCCCAGGAGGAAAAGCTTATCCACCTCACTCCCATTCGCGTTACTATTGGTACCCTCAAACGTTTCCTTATCGCACTTTGAAGCGTACAGAACGCAGCACAAAGCTCCTACACTCGTCCCGATCAATCTCAGCGGCCTCTTCTCCCTCCCGCCGTTGCGCTCCGTTTGTCTCTCTTCAATCGCTTTCGCCAACACCTCCACGCCTTCAGAAATCGACTCTACGCCGCTCAAATCGGGAGCGAAAACATCGATTTGTAACTTTCCCAACTCGTCCTTCAAAAACATGTGCGCGAATGCATCGTTTGGTTTCGATCCACTTATGAAATCGTGCACGAACACGTACTCGAAACTTCGCGCTGTTTCTAAAATTTTATCTCTTCTCTCCTGTCGTTCGATGTCTTGTTTTGCCAAAAACTCCGGGTCGTTTTGATTCGTTTTCCAGGTGGAAATCCAATCCACGGCGGAGTCTCGGTTCGATTGTTTCCGTCGCTCTTCGAACTCTTTCTCTAAAGAAGGATCGTCGCGTTCTTCTCCTTCTTCTCCTTCTTCTTGTTCTTCTTCTTCTTCCGAAGACGACGACGACGCTTTGACGCTAACAAGAAGGTTCTTACGACGTCGCGTGATGATGTCGTTTTGATGATGATGGCGACGAAGACGACTTGCTCCGCCGCAGAATGAGAAGGAAGAGGAAGAGGAGGAGGAGCGCGAGGACGACGGGAGGACGGCGCGAAAAGAAGGTACGGTCTCGAACGACAACATCGTTCGTTTTCCGAAAGTTAGGTAATGTGCAGGGAATTTAGTGGATATGGAAATTTAATTGTAAATGCTGGAATAAAAATGCTCTCTCTCTCTCTCTCCATCTCTCTCTCTCTCCTCACGCCGGCACTTTCGCGGTCAACTTCCCAGCAGTGACGTTATCCAACACGTTTTGCCTCGCCCACAAATCGCACGCCACGATATCGTCCAAAGATGGATCTAAAATCAAATCGTTCTTGTGCGCTTCCATGGCCATGTCGATGGTTTTGTAAATGTCAAAGTAGCCGATTTTCTTTTCGAGAAACATGGCGACGGCTTGTTCGTTGGCGGCGGAGAAGACGCCAGTCATGGTTCCACCGAATCGACCGGCGGCGTAGCCCATGGTTAAGCTCGGGTACTTTTTCGTGTCTGGTTCTTTGAAGGTTAAGTCGCCCATTTTGACGAAATCTAATCGCGGCCAGGTTTGTTCGGAGCAGTTGACGCGTTGCGGCCAGGACATGGTGTAAAGGATAGGGAGACGCATGTCCGGCCAGCCTAATTGGGCCAAGACAGAGGAGTCCGCGGTTTCGACCATGGAGTGGATGATGGATTGCGGGTGGATGACGACGTCGATGTTATCGTAGGAGGTACCGTAGAGGTAGTGCGCTTCGATGACTTCCAAGGCTTTGTTCATCAACGTCGCGGAGTCGCAGGTGATTTTGGCGCCCATGTCCCAGTTCGGGTGCGTGGTCGCTTTCGCGTGTAACTTTTCCGGCTCTTGTTCGGCCATGCGTTGCATTTCCGCGAGGTCGACGTCTCTGAACGCCCCACCAGAGGCGGTTAAGATTATTCTGCGTAACGCTCCCGGCGGTAATCCTTGCATGCATTGAAACAACGCGGAGTGTTCGGAATCCGCGGGTAAAATTTTTACGCCATTCTTCACCGCCAGCGGCACAATCGCCGGACCACCGGCGATTAAAGTCTCCTTATTCGCCAAGCAAATGTTTTTCTTTGCGTTTATCGCGGCCACAGTCGGCGGCAACCCAGCGCACCCGACAATCCCAGTCACGACCGCTTCGCAATTCTCGTGCGCCGCCACCGCGCACATCCCGTCGTTCCCGTACACCAACTCCGGCATCGGTCCGTTATACCCGCTCGCTTTCAAAGTCTCTTTCAATTTCTCGATATCTTTCCCATCTTGCACCGAAACCATTTGCGGTTGAAACTTCTCGATCTGCTTCGCCGCTAACTCGATGTTCCTCCCGCACGCGAACGCCACGCACTCGAATTTATCCGGGTGTTCCTCCACAATGTCCAGCGTTTGCGTCCCAATCGACCCGGTCGACCCGAGCAAAGAAATCTTCTTCACGTTCCCGTTCCCTAACTCAAACGCTAACTCTTCCGGCGTCGGCGTCGCGGTTCCTGGCCAGCACGCGCCGTATCGCGACTCGTTGTTGTTGTTATTGTTGTTCGCCATCACTTTCACACAACTTCGATTGACTTTCTTCTTGAATGAGGATGAGAAAGAAGCGGAGGAAGATTTCCTCCTCCCACTGCTTTTCGCGCTCGTCAAAGAAGACTTTTGAGGAGAAGGCGCGCGTGTTGTCGCTGATGATGATGAGGCGTACATAGCAGAGCGGTGTGTTCTGTGAATAAATAAACGATGGGGGGAGACAAAAGTATTTGTGATGTGTGTACATGTCCTATCCAAAACTTCTTTTCTTTCTCTGTTCTCGACCAACCAATCACACTAAAAAAACAGCCGAAAAAGAAACCAAAAAAGCAACCCAAAAAAACAACGAACTGCTCCTCACAAAAAAAAGAAAGATTTTTAGAAGCACGAAAGAATAACAGACAGAGAGAGAGAGAGAGAGAGAGAGAGAGAGAGAGAGAGAGAGAGAGAGAGAGAAAGAAGCTCAGACGAGCAGACGCGACAGAGAAAGAGAGCGTAAGAGAGATGATAAAACTCGTCGCCGCAAAGGTACCGAGAAGACTCTTTTCTTCCCTCGTTTTAATAGTATTCGTTTTCTCGACTTTTTTTTCTTCGTCGCGTGATGAAAAACATCATCTCATCGTCTTTTCATCGCTCTTTACGTGTTGTTTCAAGATGAAGTCTCTCGGTGTGGTTGCGCTGACCTGTCTCTCGTTTTCTTCCATATGCGCACACAAAAACACGCAGAAAAAGCAAGCGGAGGATGCGGAGAAGCGCGCCGCCGCGGCGGTGAAAGCGAGCGGGCAGGAAGGGCCGCAGAAAAGTGCCGGGGAGATTCGGTTAGCCAAAGGTATGAAATCATCACTCGTGTTGTCTCGCTTCGATGACGCTCTTCTCTTTTTCTCGGCGCGCATATCGCGTGTAATAACAATACACTGACACGTTTCTCTTTTCATTATATAAAATAGATTTAGCCGAGTTGAAGTTGGAAAAAGGGATGTCGATTAAGTTCCCGAACGGCAAGAACGACTTGATGTACTTCCAGATTGAAATCAAACCGAGCGAAAACTATTGGCAAGGCGGCAGGTTTACGTTTACGTTTAAAATACCAGACTCGTACCCGCACGAACCGCCGAAAGTGTTGTGCGACCAAATAGTGTACCATCCGAACTTGGACACGAAAGGGAACATTTGCTTGAACGTTTTGCGCGAAGATTGGAGTCCGGTACAAACGGTCACGAGCGTTATTTTTGGTTTGCTGTTTCTGTTCATCGATCCAAACGCCAGCGACCCGTTAAATAGCGAAGCGGCGAAAGATTTGATGCAATCGACGTCGAATTTCAAGTCCAACGTGAGGAAGGCGATGATGGGTGGTATTATCAACGGCGTTCGGTTTACCAAGGTCATTTGAAAGGGCACACAATAAAGGGATTAAGGAGAGAAAGAAACGGAGAAAAGGAAAACGAGACTTGAAACGACGCGCCAAAAACCGAGACGACTTTTGCGAACGAGCGTATAAATTTGTACGCGGGCGGCGTCTTCAAGTCACGCGGAGAGAGATGCACCACGCGACATACTACTACTATCACCACAATAACAACAACAACTATCGCTTAGACATGTAAAACTGATAAAATGAGAAGAAATACAAACAGGAGGAGCACACGCGCATTCATATTAAAAGAAACCAAATACTCAAAATTATCCACACAAGTAAGTCATCGGGAAACGAACTTGATGGTGTTCGCGCAACCTTTTTTGGTCACTCTCACCACCCCTTCGGGGAGGACAACTACCACCGCGGCGAGGATGACGATTCAGACTTCTTCTTCTTCTTCTTCTTCTTCTTCTTCTTCTTCTTCTTCTTCTTCTTCTTCTTCTTCCGTTAAATTCGTTCGACATTTAGGAGGAGGGTGTAGCCGACGAAAAACAACGGGGGTGTTAGTAGTAAGAAGAGCGACGATCGAGGAAGACGACGCCAAAGCGTTGGGGTACGGGGACAAGGAGAACATGTCGGAATCTATGAAAGAGTTCGCGGAGGAAGGGTATCCGTCCGACGAGGACGACATCAAAGACCCGCGAGAGCGAGATAAAGCGATGAAAGAAGCGGTCGGGGACGTGTTGTCGATGGCACAGAGCGAAGCGGACGTTATTAACCAGGCGTACGATTTGATCGAGAAGTTAAGTCCTGGGTTGAAGTTGAAGAACAGGCCTCCTCGAAGCGAAGGAGAGGAGGAAAAGAAGGAGGAGAGTTAAGTAAATGAATGAATGCGTGTAGTGAAAGAGGATGTGTGATGTTGTTATACATGCGCGAAAGAGTAAAAAATTAGCGCGAAACTATTTGTGTTTTGTTTTATCACTTTTCGCTCCCTCCGACGAGCCTTAAAACGTCTTGTTCTCGATCAACTGTGAAATTCAAGCTCTCGGCAAACGTGTCGACCAACTCGCCGCACGTTTCGAAACGACTGCCGTCAAAGAGGACCAAATCTTCCACCAATCGCGAAGAGAATGTCTGGAAACGGTTCTGCGAGAGTTCAGCTTTACGTTTCGATTTGTCGATGTATTCCATGTCTTTTTTCTTCGCGTTTTGAGCCGTTTCCAAACGGCGTTCGTAGGCATCCATGTCGCGCATGTACGCCGTGCGCTTATCCACGCACGGTTGATACGCAGGAAACTGTTCCAATCGTTTATCGCGAATGGTACCAAACGAGTTTTGCATTGCATCCGCGCACATTGGGATGATTCGGTCGTCTATCGATCGCGTCACGTCTAATAACTTGGTCGCTTTCTCCGTGACTAAATCTTTCTGTTTTCGAAACTCGACGTCTTCATATCCTCCTTGGGTGCGAGCGGCGTTCGCGTGATTCCGTGGGTCCTCGCTCTCGTCACCTTCGGCGAACTGTAAGAGTAACGTCGAGATTTCTTTCGAGTGGAGGGAAACTTCTTTCAAAGCGGCTAAAAATTTCGCGGACTCTTTGCCGAGTTGCTGCAAAACTTTATCAGATTTCTGAACTCGTCTCCACAGGTTGTTGAAATCGTCGTCTTTCGGCTTATCGACGACGCGAACGGTTTCGAGGACCATTTGCCCCGTACGTCGCTGTAAACTTTTCATCTTGTGTTTCAAAGATTTCTTCGATTTTATATCTCCTTCCGTTTGAGGAGGTTGTTGTTGCTGCGGTTGTTGATCGACGGATTCCGAACTCGCGCCGCGTCTGCGCGCAAAGAATCCGAGCTTTTTCTGCGCGCTACCCGGTGGAACTCCACCAGCTCCACCTCGCTCATCTCTCGAGTCTCTCGAAACGTCCAACGACCTCGACTGATGTTGATCTAACGTCCCGTACGAGGACGCCATCGTCACCTCTTGCCTTTGATTCTCCACCAACAACTGCTGACCGCCCTTATACCTTCGATTCATCGCCAGTTCTTCCGCTCTCGCGTCGTTCCTCGCCTTCACGCGACTTCCTTGCTCTTGTGACTGCTTGATTACGTTCCTCAACCTATTCCCGAACGATTTATAACTCTCCGCGGAGACCGACGTTCTCAACGAGCTCGTCGACGTTCGTCCCGGATTGTTAGGATTCGGACTCGTCGCCTGCGGTGGAGTCATACTCCCACCACTCTGCAGAGACGACCGCACCATGTGACCACCACCACTGCCACCTGCCGTCGTCGACTGCGTCTGCATCGCCGAATTATACGAACTCCTCTGCGTATTCGTCCCTTGCGTCCCGTCCTCTTCATCCTCCAACTCTTCTTCCTCTTCCTCGTAATCGCCTCTCCCAAAATATCCGCCAGACTGTGCCATCATCATCCCACCACCAGTCTGGCCACCGCCAGAGGACCTCACCTCCGTATCAATCGACCGATGGTAATCCGCGCTTTGCGTGTACCTCGTATTCGTCCCCCACGGGGAGGAATCTTCCTCCTCCTCGTCCGCGTACATTCGCGCGGCAACATTGGTATTATTCTCAGCAGAACCATCCCCGCGTAACGCCGAAGACGAGGATGGAAACATCCCCTCGTAATCGTCTCGAGACGGGTTCGGCGTTCGTTTTTTCGGCGGCGTCGGAATATCGAACGGGTTCGACATCTTTTCAATTCAAAAAGTCAATTTTTCTTCCCAAGACTCTCGGGATTACAAATTTGGACTTTAGATTTGATACGAACAAAAGAGAGAAAACCTCCTGGATCCTTTGCGACGAGAAAGACCGACACACGAATCTCTTATTTCTTCGTCCGTTGATACGCAGAAAACAGCAGCACAAGAGAGAGAACAGAGAGATACAACTTGTGGAAATGAAGATTTTGTGTATAAATATTAGTGCTCGTGGTATTCAAAAAACGACTTTTCGGACAATTAAATTTTTAGAAAGTTTGGCTTCTCTTTCTTTTCTGGTCTTTGACCACCTTTCGCGCTCTCACCTCTGCCTCTTCGAAAGGTAAAAGCGTTCTCGACGACGATGACGACGATGTCTTAAGCCCCGGGCCCTAAACGACTTTCACGATTTTTCCTCGTTTGTTCCACGTCGGTTTCCAAAAACGTCGTCCACTTTTCGGTTTTTTTCAACTTTCGTATGTGCTTATCGATATCTTTGACGCCTTTTTGTTCGGCGACGGCGCGGTGGATGGCTTCGTAGCGGTCGACGGGCGCACGGTCGAGGACGGTGGCGACGATTTCCCAATCCGGGAATTTAAGGAGCCACGGGATGACGTTGTAATCGTTCAAAGTGAGCTTGTGTTCGTCTGGGATGTATTCGTTGAGCTGGTCGGTTGATTTGCCTCGAGGGAGGTCGTCGTAGTCGTATTTTCGACCGAGGACTTTGGCGAACCAGAGGAGTTGCATGTTCGTCGCGTCTGGGAAACCGTCTAATTCCGAGAGTTGTTCTTTGAACTTTCGGATGGTGATGTTCCCGTTTTTCGGAACGTGCACCACGTGGCCTTTCGATTGCAACTTCTCTCGAGACGGTAAGTTGTGCCACGCGGTGGATACTTTCACCCGAATAGGCATCGTCTCTCCGTCCGGGAACATAGATTTGTGCGCGTGGAAAAACGGATCGTTTTTGAACGCATTTTCGTTGACAGGGTAGGATGCCAAATCTGGATTTTTCTCGTTCTCGCTCGTGAGCGGTTGGAGTGGGACGTGTGGGACGTACGTCGGGGCGACCAAATCTGGGTCGTCTTGCGGAGGGAGAGCTTGCGGCATTTAGTAAACACTCGTTCGTCGTCGCAACACTGCTATATAATAATAAAGATATTATTCTTTTTCTCGAGATTGAAAAAAATGCGTTTTCGAGAAAAGAAGAGAAAATAAACAATTTTTACCAAAACAGAGTGCACCACAATTCAAAATATTATCGGCGTTGTTTTTGTACTCAAAGTTTAAGAAGAAGTGGGAGCAGTCGTTGCTCGTCGCGATGAAGAAACGACGTTAATAGTTTGCATGTGATTTAGTTGTATATTTAGTTTTTAAGCGGATTCTGCGCTTTCATATTCGGATTCCGAGCTTTCATCTTCAGATCCTGCGTCGGTTCTTCTTCCACAGATCTGCCCAACAAGACTCGCCAATTTATCAATTGTCTCCTCGTCGAGCGGGACCATAAACGGTGGTATTTTCGGCGCGGGAAAGTTCATAATTTTTCCACGCGATGAATGACCTGTTTTAATCATTTTCTTGTTCAGTTTCTTATATTTTTTCTGCATCTCGCGTCTTTCTTTCCTATCCACCGGTTTTTTCTTGTCTTCATTTGACGACAACGAGTACCCGCGCTCGATGGAATCAAAGTTTGGTATTTTAAAAGATCTTCCGATTTCAGTCACAGTGCGCATTCTATAAGCAGCTCTCAACCATTTCTCCATTTTCTCATCTTCCTTCTTAAAGCGCTCTTCTCTGGGAACGTAGTCGTCGAGTTTCATCTTTCCCATCATCTTTTCGAGCAACTCGTTATTCTCGTCGAAGGGATTCCAATCGAGGCAATTGCAATAATCTAACCACATTCTCTTTCTTCCGCTCTCGCTCCCATTCCTGTACTCTTCGCTCCTCGTCACCAACTCCCACATCACCGTAGCGAGTTCTTCGCTTTGGCACTCGGTGAAAAACAACCACGGCTTGATGTGTCTCTTCTTCTCATTTAGCGATTTTGCAGTCGGCGCTCCCGTCGCGTAGCACTCTTCCAGTACCTTCTCGCTCGCGCAGCAAAGAAGAACTTGGTCCGTGCGGTTGAGCAAAATGCCGCGACCGGACTTTTCTAACGCTCCTGACATTACGTTCACGCGCATGTTATCCACGACCTTTTCCGCTCGGTGATGCTCCACGTTTCCTTCCACGTAACCGAAGAAGATGTTTCGCATATCGTGCATACCGAACAGTTCCAACAAAGGACTCTCTTCGCCAATCCGCTTAATCTCTTCGGAAGGATTTGGATTTCTTAACACGTTCAACATGTCTAAATCTTTGCGCAAATCGTTGAACGAATCACACGCGTATGCTTTTCCGAACGCGTCGTTGTTATTGTTCGCACGCGCGGCTCTGCGAGCTTTTTCCTTCGTGCAAAACTTTTGTACCAGAGCTTCCATCTGCTCTCGCTGGTCGTGCGTTGGAGTGTTCATGTTTTTTAATCCGGTATCCGGTATCTCTTCGTCGTCGGCGACCGAATGAGAGATGCGAAAACGAATCGTCGCGAAAAGAAAACCAAAGCAGCGCTTTCGCTACCTCCGGCGATTCGAGAGATCCGATCGCTGCAAACCGAAAAAGAGAAAGGAAGGTTATTTGTGTGCGTTTTTGCTCCGCCTTGTGCTCGTTAAAGCTCGTCGGACTCTTTTTAAATCTTGGGAGGATGGAGCGCGCGTTGTGGGGAGTTCCTCAAAGACTTAATATCATTTAAAAGACCGCGCGCTAAAAAAAAGTAAAACGAGAAGATTTAAGCGATACCGGCTATGGCGTCGATCAGAACCTTGTACCCTTCGCTCACGTCCCCACCGTCGATGTAATCGTTCGTGCTCTCCGCGATGGCCAGCACGTCGTTCTTATCCATTTGTTTGGATAAGAACAAGAGCAAATGAAAATCTCTCAACTTTTCGGCGTAGGACGAACACGTGGCGGAACGAGATTGAATCGCGGAGCGGATATCGTCCGCGGTTTGAGGAGGATGGAGTCTATTTTCGATTGGGAATCCAGATTGCGCAGTTCCGGTGTGGTCTTTGATCGGTACCGCGACGATCCAGAAATCGTTGTCCACCTCGGTCACGTCTTTGCGCTCGACCATGACCGGTTTGACGAGCTTCGTGTGACTGCCCCAATTGCTAAACGACGACCCTTCTTCTTCTTCTTCTATTTCTTCTTTTGTGATACCAGCAGACGACGAGGCTGGAAGTTTTGCCACGCCCGTCTTTTCGTCCAACTCGAAAAAGCCGTCCTCGTACAACTTCACGCACTGGTCGGACACTTGAAACGCCTCGAACGTCACTTGCATCTCCTCGTCTTCGTCTTCGAATTGCACGACGATAACCGTCACGAATTCTTTCCCGTATTTCGCTTGTAATTTTGCGCACAAGGTCACCTCGTGCGCGCTCATCGCGGATACCGACTCGTCGCCTCGATCCACGTCGCTTTGACTAAACACGCACCCGATTCTTTCGTATCCCATGGCGTTGGCGATCGCTTCCGCCGTTTGGCTCTCCTCGTCCTCCTCGTCCACGTGCGCCACGTACGCGTTCCCGTTTTGATTCGGCTCGTAAATCACGTCCGCAAATAACTCCGTGATCATCTCGTCTTCTTTTCCTTCTTCTTCATCTTTTTCCTTCTTCTTGCTGCTCGCATCTTTACTCTTCTCTTTCTCTTTCTCCTCCTCCGTCTTCTCCTTCTTCCTCTTCGTCTTCGTCCCGTACAACCACCCGAACCGACTTTGTTTAAATCCGAGCGTATTATTCACGTAACTCTGAAACATGTTCGCCGCGTGTCCGCAAAAAGACACCGACGCCACGTTCCCTCTCTCTTGCCTCCCAATTCGAACTTGTTTCGAAATCATCTCCTCGATCGTCCGTTTCGCCCCGAACGGTTTCGTCTCCACGTTGACTCGCATTTTCGTCACCTCTCTTTCGATCGAATCTGGATACGTCATGTAGACGATATCCCCGTGCTTCAGTTGTAACGATTTCAACGTTTTTCGAGGACTTAATACCACCACTTCTTTCTTCGTCTTCGCTTTCGTCTCGTCTGCGTTTTCTGAGGAAGTGCGGAGCAATAAACTTGGGTCTAAACTCAACGATTGATTCTCCACGGGAACGCCCCACGGTTGCTTCGAGATTAAATCTTGGACGTCCGAGATTGTTTTAACGACGTCGTTTTCTCCTCCTCCTGCGCCGTCTGCGCACTCGAGACGTTCGGTACCGTCCCGAGTGCGGATTCTCAAGAGCACCATTGATTGTTTTATTGTCTCGTTGTTGTGTTGTTTCCTCTATTCCGCGCGCGTCAAAATGGTGCAAAAAGTGAAGATTTTCTCCCGAAAAGCCGCCACAAATTCACCCGCGCGAAACAGATCCAACAGTCGATCCCCATGGCGAGAAACCAAGAGAAAGCGAACGTGCGTCGTTTTACCATCAAATGTTTACTCTTTGTTCTTCCTGTTTTTGGAGCGTTCGCTCCTCTCGTAGTCTGCGTTTGAATCGTCGTTTACATCTCTCTGACGCGTTCGTCTAATTCTCTCTTTCTCTCTCTTTCAACGACATAAACGTATAAACACGAACACAACAACAGGGCATGTTCAACAAATGGGTCTCCGGAAAGCAAGAACTCCTCTCCGGCATGGACAGATCCGGCAAAAGACCGAACCACACGGCAAAATGCGACGACGTCTCCCAGGCGGATAAATTCCGCTCGCAGATTTTAAGGGAAGTTGGACGCAAAGTGATGGAAATCCAAAACGAAGGCTTAGGGGAACACCGTTTGCGGGATTTAAACGACGAGATTAACAAACTTCTCAAAGAAAAATGGCAGTGGGAAATGCGGATTAAAGAGTTAGGCGGGCCGAATTATATCGTTCGAGGCGGCGGGATCGAGGAAGGGGGGGTGACGGTGAAGCCGAAAGGGTACGAGAAGTTGGAAGGCGCGGCGAGGCACTATAAGTATTTCGGCGCGGCGAAGAATTTACCCGGGGTGAAGGAGTTGTTTGAGAAGAAAGAAGAGGACGACGAGGAAGGGAAAGCGAGGAGGAAGAAACGGACGAAGACGGAGATGTTGAGGAGAGCGGACGCGAAGTATTTTGGGTTTAACGACGACGAGGAGGACGGGGATTTTTTGAAGAAGGAAAGAGAGGCGGAGATTGCGTTGAAGAGAGAAGCGGCGGAGAATTGGAAGGCGATGCAGCTGTTGAAAGCGGCGGATATGGGAGTAGAGGTGGATAAAGAGACTGGAGCGGCGTTGGTTGATGGTAGTGGTAGAAGAGAAGTTCGAGCGACGACGACGACAACAACGAGTAATAATGGTAAAAACGTAGACGTAGAAGAGCCGCCGAAGGCGTACGTGCCGCTTCCGGAGGATTCGGACATAGAAGCGCTGGTGATCGCCAAGAAAAAGCGAGAGTTGTTGGCGAAGTATCAATCGACCGATTTGACCGACGCGGAAGCAAACGCCAAGTCGCTTTTGAACAAGAGAGAATAATTGTTGTGCGTGTAAAATCAATCAAGAAAGTTTTTGTCTGTTAGAATATTATATTAGAGATTTATGACAAAAGACCCAAGTATTTCCCAGCGCCAAGTAACGCAAACATAGCTAGTTTTTTAATATCCTCCACCGCGGAAGCCGCCGCCGCTTTGGACAAAGCCTCGTAGGCGAAAACACCCAAGACGAGCTCTTCGTCTTTACCCTCGCCGCCGCTCTTACTCTCTCTCGCCTTTTCGAGCATGCCGTTCAACACTTCATTTTGCGAATGAGCGACGTCTTTAGACACGGCTAACGTCGAGCACATTTCCAAAGCGTCGCGAGTGGTATCGTACGTCCACGTATCCAAAGGCGCGTTGGCGTGTTCGTCGAGGAAGTTTTTCGTGCACGCGACAAGTCTCGGAAAGGCAAAGTTTGCCACTCGAGCGCGATGCGTAAACGCAGCTTCGCTCCTCTTTTTCTCATCTTTGTATGAAGCGAAACGCGTCACATCGCACAATTGCGCATAACTTTCTAAAGCGACGTCGATGCGAGGCGCCGCGCATCCGCGCGCCAACGAACGCAAGAAGCGAAGAACGCATTCGTCTTCAGCAATGACAGAGTATCTGAGAACAACTTCACCGAGCGACATGACAGACGCAATCGTGAGGTCCGAGAACGTTTTCGCTTTTTTAGCCCTGCGAGAGACACTCTCGTCGTCCTCGTTCTGTTGTCCTTCTTCTCCATCGTCTTCTTCATCCAACATCGCTTCTTTGTCGTCGTCGTTATCGTCGTTAGAGCTCATAATTTCAACATTTTGTCCCAAAACAGTCTCAAACGCATCCGCGGTTGCCGACCAATCTGATTTTGCCGCCGCTTTCGCGGATATGCCGTTGTTCGAGGAAACCGCCGGTGAATTCAACGACGCGACGCCTCTTCTCGAAACCACCACGAGCGCTTGCAACGCAGTTTTTTGCATCAACACCGCGTTCCAGTTTTTCAATTGCTCGATATATTCTGCATCATCATATTCTTCGTCTTCTACGTTGGCCCTTTGCGTTAGCGTCGCGTTCCATCGTCGCGCGAGCTTTGCGATTGCTGTCATCGCGAAGCCGTACGTCTCCGCTCTCGTTTCGTCGTTCGCAACCGTATCGTACATTTCATAGAAAGCTTCCATTCCAGCTTTGGCAAATGCCAAATCCGCGGGTGTTTGCGTCGACTGGCGCTCACCATAGCCCATGGAAGTTTTCAATAAAGCGTTGAACGTTTCCACGCACACTAACGTTCGAGTTTTACCTTCTTTCGATTTGGCGCACATGTACCGCATGGATTTGAGCGCGCGTTTCTGCGCGTCCCATTGAGCACCGTCGACTGGCTGCGCGTCCTCGGCAACGCACGGAGAATTAATCAACTGTTGTAACGCAAGAATAGCGCTTCGACAATCGGCGTCGTCGAACGAATCCGACTTACCATCGTACAAAGAACCGAAGAAAGTGGCGATTCCGACGCGCGTGTTTTGCGGAGATACCGATGGCGGCAACGTGGCTTTCTCCGTCGCCACGTGCAGCGCTTTCATCGCTTTCTTCCACAGCGGTCTCGGCATACCTTTCGTAGTCGATTCGTCTTGCTCTAACAAAACTGACAAAAAATTATCCAAAGCCGCACTTCCGAGTTCTTCGCAATCGGACAGGACCGAATCGACAAAGAACGAACACATCTCGTCAAAGTTTTTGTCAAAGTTTTCCACGGTAACGAGCAACGGTAACGTGTTTCGCAACACGTTTCCGAACAAAGAGGCGTGCATGTTCACTAAAGAGAAATCCCATTCGATTTTCAGTCCGTCCGGGTCCTCTATAGACGCCGCTTTTGCAATCTTCCGGCATTTGTCGAGGGTCGGGTACACAACCTTTTGCGCGCACTCTTTCAATTCGTTCTTACTCAACAACGAAGCTCTTGAAACGAACAACGTCGCGAAAGTTTGCACGGCTAAATCTCTCACTTCTACTCGACTATCGTCGAATCGTTCGCATAAATGGGAAATGACGGGTGAGATTGAAAAGTCCGCGAGACCATTTTTTGTGACTAAGTTCAATTTGACGCCATTTCTCGTGGGGGTCATTTTTTTAGACGCCCACGACTGCACATCTGTCGCACCTTCTGGGCGGTGGCAGACATCACTGAAATAATCAGCGACGGTCGACAAAGACTGCACCGCAGACAGTGCGACGTTGATTTCGTTCCTTTGGTGCGCGTAGCTCGAGAAGCATTCCGACACCTCTCCGTAATATGCTCTGTCGATGTGCGGCAAGCACTCTTTTTCGATCACTTTCACCGTGACGAAGGATTCAATCGTTAAATCGGCGTCACCTTCGTTCTCGGCTAATTTCGCGAGCGTGCTTAAAATAATAGGCCAGGAAGTTTTCAGTCTGTTCGCGCGCTTACTCGCGAGCGCGTTTGCGAGCGACAATGACAATTGCTTCCCTCGATAATCCACGGCTTCGTCGTACATCGTCCTAACGAACGTCGCCACACAACACTCGACGGTTTCAAATCCGACCGATTTGGCATATGCCACATTCTTCTCGTCGAGATCTAAATCGGTTTCGAGAACGTTGATGGCAATTTTTTCGTAAATTTCGTGCGCTTGCTCGCGAGGATTCCCTGTTTCCTCCAATATGGTTTTAAGAAAATGTTTCGCGCACGCGTCCCAAAACAAGGCAAACCTTCTCGACACGTTGACTTCCATCACCGCGCGTAAACGCTCCAAGCTGCGCAAGCGAATGGATGTCATTGGTTTCTTTACTCCGTTACTTCTCGCGTTATTCTGTTCTGCTAAAGCTTTCTTCTTCGCAGAAGATAAAGCTTGTTTCTCCGCCAAGGCCCGAGCCTCTCGCAATTCCCGAATGTTTGCCTTGATCAAGGCATCCACCACGTGCATCAAATCGTCGTCGTCGTACGCATTCATGGCGTTGAACATATCTTGCGCGGCTTCCGAAAAGACGTAGAATTCTTCTTTGTATTCGTATTCAGTGTTTGTCCAGTTAGATGGTTTCAATCCATCTGGGACGTACTCTCGCACTCTCGATTTCATAGTCTTCTCCGCAACCCCTAACGTGCGTTCGAGAGACGCGATGGTTTCTAATACCATAAACCAAGAGTCTTCCAAGTGCCCGTTAGACGCGTCTACGATGTTGAATATAGCTCTTAAACTCAACGCATTCTTTACGGACAGCTTTGGAACGATATTTCCGTTATCGTCGAATTGCTTTTTGGGCATTTGCAAAGCAAAGTGACACAACGTGCCTAAAAACGCCTCTCTCGCGAGTTTGTGTTTGCATTTCACCGACGCTCGGCCGGCGTTTTGATATGCTTCCAATATGTATAAGCACGTGTCGTCGTTTTCGGCTAAGTCGAGAGTTAACGAAAACGTAGAGGCTAAGGTTTCCCAAACCGCGTCTAGCATTTTCTTGGCGGTTTGAAACTGTTTCGGCGATTCGTTCGAGTACATGACGCGTTCGATCGTTTGCGCTGCGTTTAACAAACCTTCGATGGCGATCGTTACTGCTCTGGTAATGTAAGCTTCCGTGTTTTCGAGGTCTGCGATTTCGTCGTGATCTTCTCCTCCGTCATCAAGATTATCTTCTGCGTCCTTTTTCGTCTTCTTTTTGGTCGAGATGGATAACTTTTGCATCTTCTTCTCGAATTCTTTCTGAACGGCGTCGTACACCGCGCCATGGGGTTTCGACGAAGAACTCATCGTCGGCTCCGAATTACTCGCGGATAAACCAGATTGTACTGTTCTCGCTTGAATCAAGCAAATGCTCGCTAACGGAGTCTCGGCGTTTGCGTCGTCCATTTTTGTCGGGTCGCAGTACGCGTCGTGTAAGAACGAGCAGATATCGTCATCGGAGCAGAAAAATCTCAAGACTTCCAACGAGGACGCTCGCAACCAAGCCGGCATTTCGCTTTCTAAAGAAGACATTAATCGAGCTAAAGATGTCTTTATGAACGCCTCGAATCCGTTGCCTCGACCTATTTTCACAATAATCTCTAAAGTTCGCAAAACGACGCGTCTTTGAGCGAAATCTGTCGTCTCCGCCGCGCAGAAAAATTTCTTTTCCAACGTCGCCTCGACGATTGGGCAGAAGCGTTCTTTCAACGTTTTCATCAACGTTTGGTTCTTTTGGAAGAGATCGAAATGAGACTCTACCAACGCGTTGCACAACTCTAAGCTCGCAATAGTCGCCACCGTGGACTCTTGCACGCGTTTATACTCGCAATCGATGGCACCCGATAAACAACCGTCCTCTTCGCTTCGACTCATGGTCACTAAATCCTCAAACGCTTTCTCGGCGACCCGCACGGCTTCTTTATTCTCCTTCTCTTTCGCCTCAACGAAAACAACCTCTAATATTCTCCTCGCGCTCGAAATCGCCTGACTGACCACCATTCCGCTCTCTTTCGCCGTCGCGCTCTTCTTCGCCAAATACATCCCCCTCGCGCACGCGCCCAGCGCGATCGAAACGCTCGCCTCGCTCACTCTCGGCACGTTCTTCCCGCTCTCCATCACCGCCGCCAAGCACTCCAACTGTTCCACCCACGTAAACGCGGTGGTATTGGTATGTTCCACCAAAAACGTCTCCGGCACTTGCGACGCTTTTTGCAAGCACTCCGCCAATCGATTCTTATGCACGCACTCCGCTCTTGCCAGTTTCGTTACGCCGGATAAACCGCGCGCGCACATCTCCGAGGACTCCTCGTTCGTAATCGCCATGAGGAATAAATGTAACGCGTCCTGTATATAAAGGTGGTGTTACAAGAGATCAATAAGATATATTATATAAGGTCAGTTTTGTTTTTCGAGAGCGTCCTCCCGAGAGCGTCTCTCGTTCGCCCAAGCAGCAGCAAGCACAAAGCGCTTCTCCTTCTCTCTCGAATCCATTAATCCAATCACATCGGAGCGCGTTTCGCAGCGTTCGTACTGATAAAAAGAAGAGATCGAGCGCGACGGAAACGAAAATAGAAAAGCTTCAACATCATCGTCATCAAAGTTGTGGTCGTGTCAGTACCTCATTCTTTTCGAACCATTCCCGTTCGCTCGTGTGTCTCGCCACCGCGCGGATTTGAGAAAACACGGTTTCCCCGCACTCGCGTATTTCCGGTTGCGCGTTTACACTCGCTGCTCCAAAAAAACCGCCGAGAGGAGAAGAGGATCCTTTCGCGAGAAGCGAGATTTCTTTCACTTCGGGTTCGATCGACTGGTACAACGTCTCGTTGTTCGCCATTCTTTATAAAGTGCTCGTGTGAAGTGTTTTCTCGAGGATAAAAGTGAGGCATTCGTCACACTTCTGCGCGGGTGTAGTAACGACACGTCTCTCTTTCTCTCTCTCTCTCCGCGTGTGTACCACCAAAACTTTTCACAAAACGACAACATGACGGCGTCGTCCTTCTCTGAAGGAGGAAAAGGAGGAGAGGAAGGTAAAGAAGAAGAAGAACAAGACGCGATGAGTCGAGCGGAGTTCGTGTCGAATCTCATAAAGGCGATGGAGATGTCCAAGAAAAGAAACGACGAGGAGGAGGAGGATAACGACAACGATTCAAAGACGAGAGCAAAGAAGTGCGCGAGAAAAATGCGATTCGATTACCCGCAAGTGACGAGGAAAGAACTGGAACGGTTGAGCGAAACGCTCGATAAAGATGGAACAGATTTGAGATTTGACTCGAAAGTGCTCGAGAATATCGCGCTCGGGGCGACGAAAGCAGATGATGCGAACAGCAATACGAACAGCACCGTTGATGGGGTTGGGAGTAAAGACGCGCACAGAAAGCTAGCGATTCAAGTTTTTGCGGAGTTTCCTTTGCGAATGATGGGAGACGACGAGACGGCGGCGAGGGAAGCGGAGGCGATTTTAGGGGAGGTGGATTTCAGCGAGGAGGAAGAAGCGGAGATGGATGAACCCGGGTTGGAGGATGTCGTGGCGTTTGCAGAGGAGAGTGGCGTCGAGAAAGCGACGACGGCTATAGAAAAGAACTCGAGTGAGTCTAAAAATGGGGGCGTCGCGGCGAAGGATGACGACTCGACGGACGACGACGACGACGCGGCGAATTGGCTCCCTCTGGAAATGAACGGGTTGAATACCACGAGCAACGGAGAGATGGAGACGCAACGAAGGCATGTCAGGACGTTCACGAGGATTGAAAAAGTGCAGTTTCTTTTACGGAAGTTGACGCCGGCGTTGATTGGCGCGGACGACTACTCGAGAGTTTCCGACGGCTCCGCGCCGTACGTTTCTAGAAAAACAACCGAAACGCTCACAAAACTGTTCGAGAACATCTCCGAGAAAATACAAAGTAGTGATAGAAAGAATAGCGGAGGAGATGAGAATTTGTTTTATCGTGAGATGCGTTCAGCTGCGATGAACTGTCTGCGCTCGAGATTTCTCGTGAGTCCGAACGATATCGTCGCGAACGAGTGTTTGAAACGAATTTTGAAATCGTTGCGATTCGGCGAATACGCGAAACGATCCGCTTTGGAGAAGAAAATGAACGGCGACGACGGCGCGAAAGAGGATGAGTTAGACTCGATGGCACTTTTAGCGCACTTGGCGGTTCGATTTGCGGAGAAAAACGCGCTCGGGGTGAACTTTTCAGTTTTCGGACAACTTGAGAAGAGCGCATCTTCTTCTTCGAGTAATTTATCGAACGCGAGAAGAGCGTTCGCGCCGCTCGTCGCGGATTCGCTTTTGGTTATTGCCACTCGATTCTGGAGTTTTGCCGGTACGGAGAAGGATAAAAAAGGCAACGACAGCATGACAAATGTCGACGAAGAAGACACCGCGTTGAACGCGTGTGCGCTGTTGTTATCGTACGTGTTCACAACGAGCGACGCGAACGCCGCCGACGGCATGATTTTGAATTCTGGGTGCATCGCTTCCCTGGCGGCGTATTTTTCTGCAAAAGGCGTCCTCAAAATAGAAGAAGAAGACAACGCGTCCTCTTACTTCGCACCTGGATCAGCCGCAGCGCGACGATGCATCAGTTTAGGCATCGCGTCTTCGAAAGCTACCAGAGAATACTTTTCGAAAGCGCCGATGTGCGTCGCGGCGTCCAAGTTGGATACCTTTGTAAACAGTTCGCACGGCGTCGTTTGGTCGCTCGCCGTCGACGCCGACGAAGAAGAAGCGGTGAAACGAATGAAGCATATCTCATCAACGCACGCAAACTCAATTGAAATGTTGAATACGATTTTGCTCGTTTCGGCGTGCTTCGCTTCGGCGAATACTAAAAACAACGCGTTGTGGCAGAGAAAGGGCGCGTTTCACCAAACGTTGGCGGAGATTTTAGCGTCCACGAAAGAGGTTGAAAAATGCCTCGTCGAAGACGCGAAACGAAGAATCGCCGAACGCAGAGGTCAAAACGAAAGGAAGCAAAACGATAGCGACGACGACGAAGATGATAAGAACACAGAATCGGTGAACGCTTCCTCTCTATCGGACGCTAAAATTGACCCAGAATTGGAAAAAGCGAGAGACATCGCGACTTTGTCGAGCAGAGTGTTAAAGGATCTCGTCGCGGCGAGCACTTTGGGGGACGTCGCTACCATTCGAAAGAGCGATTAGTTGTGGTAGAAGTAGTTGTAGTAGTAGTAGTAGTAGTGTAGTAGTAGTAGTACGTAGAGTAGCAATGATTCAATATTTATGACAAAATGTTTTATTTGATCTTTAGCCGGTGATGAGCGGAACTTGTTCCTCCTTATCTTTCTTCTTCCTCGAGCCGATAGATCCGTCGTCGCCACCTTGTCCCTGTTGTTGTTGTTCCGGACCTTCTTCAACTTTTCTCTTCGGTTCAAATTGGTACACGGAGTAAATCACGTTTCTTCGGATTTGCGCCATCATCTCGACGAACAAGTTGTAACCTTCCAACTTATATTCGATGAGCGGATCTTTCTGTGCGTAGCCTCTTAAGCCGACCGCTTGTTGCACAAACTTGATGGCTTGCAAGTGTTCTTTCCACAAGTTATCGGTTTGGCTCAAAACGAAGTATCTTTCCGCCTCGGTCATCAACCCAGGTTGTAACGCTTCAATTTCGCCTCTCTTTTGCAAGTAGGCGTCCTTGCCTCTCTTGACCAAATAGTTCCGCAAGCCTTCGACGCCGCCTTTGCTCGCCTCTGCACGCAAAACGTCCTCGGTCAAATCGTTCATGAGTTTGCAATATTGCGCGCATTTGCTGGCCAAACCGTCCAACGGCCACTCGGCGACTGGAACGGACGTGTCGATGTTCGCTTTGACGATATCGTCGATAGTTTTTTCGCTGTATTCGAGCATGACTTCTTTCAACTTGTCGTCGCTCGATTTCAATGCTTTTCTTCTCTCAAAATATACTTTTTCTCTTTGCGAGTTCAACACTTGATCGTAATCGAAGAGTTGTTTACGGATGTCGTAAAAGTACGTCTCGACTTTGGTTTGCGCGGAATCGAGGGAGGCGGTGAGCATGCCAGACTCAATCGGCATGTCTTCCACGCGGAACATGGACATCATGTTTTGAATCTTATCGCCGCCAAAGATGCGGAACAAATTATCCTCGAGCGATAGAAAGTACCTCGTGGAGCCTGGATCGCCTTGACGACCGGAACGACCGCGCAACTGGTTATCAACGCGTCGGGATTCGTGACGTTCGGTACCGACGACGTGTAAACCGCCGAGCTGCAACACTTCCTCTTTCTCCTTTTTCGTAAACGTTTCAAATTCACCTTCGATTTTCGTAAACGCGTCGCGAATGGCCAAGAAAGCCTCGTCGTCCGTCGGACCTTTTTCGCACGCGAAGGATAATCGGTCTTCGGCTTCCAAGATTTCCAAGGAGCGTTCGCCCCAATTCGCGATGGCTTTCTCAACCGCGTTCGCCAGAGCCGCCGAAGCTTCGCTGGAAATATCGCACGGATATAACCCGTCTTTCACTTTCCATTTGTTCTCCTTGGCTTTACCTAAATTGCCCTTCTTTTCAAACGCGAGGTCGCCGTCTTCCGGTTTTACGATTTTTGGCAACAAAGCTTCGCGGACGCGTAATCTCGCCATGAACTCGGCGTTACCGCCGAGCAAAATATCCGTACCGCGACCCGCCATGTTCGTCGCGATGGTTACCGCGCCTTTACGACCGGATTGAGCGACAATTTCAGATTCACGTTCGACATTTTCTGGTTTCGCGTTTAGCAGTTCGTACGCGATGCCGTCTTCATCCAACAATCGAGCAATCGCTTCGGAACGTTCCACGGACGTCGTGCCGACAAGCACCGGTCGTCCTTTCTTGTGCATTCTCGCGATCTCTCTTCTCACAGCGTTCCATTTCCCACTTTCCGATCGAAATACGACATCCGTCGCGTCTTCTCTCGAGACCGATCTGTTCGTTGGCACGACTTGAACGGACAAATCGTAAATTTTATCGAATTCTGTCAATTCTGTTTCCGCGGTACCAGTCATGCCGCCGAGTTTCGGAAAGGTTCGGAAAAACGCCTGGTACGTCACCGAGGCAATCGTGACGGTTTCATTTTGAATCGTCACGCCTTCCTTGGCTTCAACGGCTTGATGCAAACCGTCCGACCATCGTCTGCCTTGCATCGTTCTCCCGGTGAATTCATCGACGATAATAATTTCTTGCCCTCGTACGATGTAGTTCACGTCCTTCAATTGCAACTCTTTCGCTTTAATCGCGTTGATGATGTACAACGCCCACTGTGTTCTCGGATCGTACAAATCGTCCACGTCCAACAAATCCTCCGCGGCTTCGTAACCTTCCTCGGTCAATTGTACGCTTTTTTGCTTCTCGTCCACGGTGTAATGCACGCTCTTTTGAAACGCGTCCGCGATTTTCGCCGCTTGGACGTACCTCTCCGACGGCTTATCCGCCACCCCGGAAATAATCAGCGGCGTTCTCGCCTCGTCGATCAAAATGGAATCCACTTCGTCGATGATGCAAAAGTTAAATTCTCTCAGCACCAAATCTTCTGGAACTTGCGCCAAGTTATCTCTCAAGTAATCAAACCCGAGCTCCGAGTTCGTCACGTACGTCACGTCCTTCGAATACCCGCTCCTCCTCTCTTGCTCGCTCATGTTCGCTTGAATCAACCCGACGGAAAGACCTAAAAACTTGTGAATCTGGCCAATCCACTCCATATCTCTCTTCGCCAAATAGTCGTTCACGGTGACCACGTGCACGCCTTTCCCGCTCAGCGCGTTCAAGTACGCCGGCAACGCCGACACGAGCGTCTTCCCTTCCCCCGTTCGCATCTCCGCGATTTGCCCTTCGTGCAAAATCACCCCGCCAATCACTTGCACGTCGAACGGTCTCAACCCTAAAACTCTCTTCGACGCTTCCCTGACCGTCGCGAATGCTTCCGGTAAGAGCTGGTCCAAACTCTCCTTCCCGTTCGCGAGTCTCTGGCGAAACTTCTCCGTTTGCCCTCTTAATTCCTCATCCGTCATCGATGAAATCGATTGTTCCAATTGGTTCACTTTTTGAACGATCGGTTGGTATCGCTCTTTCGTCTTCATCGCTGGGTCCGTTTGGAACGGGTTTTTCAAGGTGAACTTCTCGAACATCGCTTCCGTTTTAAGAAAAGAAACTCGTCGTCGTCCTCGTCGTCCTTCGGGGAAGAATGACGTCTTCCTTCCGCTCAAATCATTCATCATCTTTCTACCACTTAAAAGACTTCCTCCGTGATTTCTTCCTCCTCTCAAAACAGAAGAAGAAGAAGAGGCGCACGGAAAGCTCGAAACAGTGCTCGCGCTGACGCTCATTTTGATGACGCGTGCGTTGTCTCTCTTCTCTTTGTGCAACAAAAGAGTGATGAGGAAAAGCGAGAGATTTTATCCAAAATTGGCTCTTTGTGTTTGAGACCCTAAACATGACCCTAAACAATTTTTCAGCGCGATTTTTTCTCCTTCGTCTCGTCGTCCGTCACTCTGAGTGTGCGAACGAGAACCATGACGACCACGGCAGCGACGCTAATTCCTTCGTTTCAACGTTGGTGTCGTCCTTGTTTTTGTTCTTCTTCGCTTTTTATCAAGAAGAAGCGTTTGAATGCTACTCGTACCGCTTCTTTTTCTTTGTCTGCTTCCCGTCGTCGCGTTCTTTCCTCGAGAGGAGGAGAGAAGCATCATCGTCGCGTCGGTGCGTTCGTTGGAGCGTCTTTAACGAACGACGAGGAGACAGAGGACGACAACAACAACAACGACGACGACAACAACACGTTTTCGTTGATAAACGAGGGAGAACTGTCGGACGCGTTAGAATCCGAGTTCGAAAATCCAGGCTTTGAGGTGTTCAAAGACTACGACGTCGCCTCGGACGAAGAGGAGATGCGGTTTCAACGAACGTTGATGATTTTGGAAAAGTATCACCTCGAATTCGCGTTGTTTTTACCGAAGAGTACGAACATCGGGATGTACGTGTACACGCAGATACGAGAGATGTCGGAATATAATCGAGGAAGGTTACTGTGGTCGATGACGTCGAGAGGGATTGAAAACGCGTGGTTGATTAGCGGGGAAGGGTACAAGTTGAGCGCGATTGAACGAGACGCGGTGGCGGGGAGGAGGATGACGGCGAGAGGCGACATCGAGGAGGCGTTGGAGGAGTACGGGTTTGTGGATGAAGACGAGGACGATGGAAGAGACGAGGAGGAGGAGGAGAGCGTGGATGAGGACGAGTATAGTTTAGAGGATGATGAAAAGGATAAAAAATACAACGCCGTCGTGTACGAAGGCAGAGCGGCGAACGTTCCGAGCAAATGGTTGAATCGATTTCAAAAAGTTTTTTATAAAGCGCCTCGCGACGCGCGGTTCGCGAAGGACGACCCGTATCAACCGGTCACTTTTCGAGGACGCGTTCCGTTGAGAGGATTAGGCAAGCACGTCTTACGAGACAAGTTGCCGCTGTATTTTTCAACCTCCGACGCGAACATTTCCTCCGATCGAATGAAAATTGAAAACACGATGGAGTACGTCGACCCGTTGGCGTTGCATTACTCCGCGGAGTATTTAAAGTTTCGAGCGCCTGGAGAGGTGTCTGATTTGACCGGTAAGATGGATACGAGGGAGCGAAAAACGTCTCTACCGATAAAGTGGCCGCCAGTGGTGGCAAATTTCTTCCCGTTCGACATTTTGACCGATTACGTGCGGCCGCTCGGACCGGGCGTTCTCGTCGGGAACGGATTTCGCGGCGATTCGCAAACGACGTTTTTAAAGTTTCTTCTCGTTCGCGGGGACTATCTGGACGCGGAAAGGAAGGGTCCAAAGCTGATCAAACTGGAAAAGTAGTGCTACGCTTCAATGGAATACATTTGTAAAATACAATAACCGGTTATATTTAGCCACTAAAGAATCCGCTCTTACTATCTTTTCTATTCTTCGCTAATCGTTTATTCGCCAGCGTCGGCAACGTCGCCGCTTTACACGTTTGCTTCACCGACATCGCTTTCGCCTTGGGACTCTTATTCGCGCCTTCCGGAGCGTGGTTCACGTAAAAGCCTTTGTGCACGTGGTGAATCAACTTCGTGTTTCGAGACTCGATGTTATCTCTTCTCGTTTTCATGTTCGTTGAGCTTCTCGTTCCGCTCGTCCTACTCGCGCCGACGTGGTATCGAAACTGCATGATTTGCAGAGCGACTTCTCTGTTGTTTCTCCACAAGCGAATACCGTATTCGTAATCGAAACCGATGCCAGGGTCGCCTCGGCAGGAGTAACTGTCGTGAAACATCCCGGAGGATAAGAATGCGTCTCGTTTTAAAACAAACGGACCGATGTTTGCCCACGAGACAAACATAAACGGTCTGCCTTTGGAATCGTAATACGGGATTTGTTTCACGTGTCGCCCTCTTTGCTTTCCCCACCGTCCAGTATCTGGCCCGCCTTGAATCTGGCCTACTAAACCGGCAATCAACGCCAACTTTTTGTGCTCGTAAAAGTTATCCTCGGCTTGGATTAACCAGTTCGGCTCCGTCGGAGGTAAATCGTCGTCTTGAATCACGGCGACGATTTGCGCTCGAGACATGAGTGCCAATCGATTGTACCCGCGAATCTCGTGGACGTTCCCAGCGCAAACTATCGCGTGTGGAATTTGCTTCAAAGCTTCGTGCCACTCCTGGATTTCCGTGGCCGAATCGTCGTTGATTAAAACTTCAACCGCGAAATTATATTTAATCGCATACCCGGCCAATTGCGTGGCTATTTTCTGTACCAAATTTGGCCTCTTGAAGTACTGCACCGCGAACGAGACGCGCGGGTGGACGTCAGCTTTGCTCGTCGGCGTGCTACTACTACTGCTACCGCTGCTGCTACTACTACTACTATCTACCGCTCTTAATCGTTTCAAAACGGTCGTTTTCAACTCCATCGGTGTTTCTTCGCGTACGTTCCCGGCGTTCTCCACAAATCGCACTTTCGCCGCCAACGCTCCAGAAACTAACCGCTCCAACATGACGCCATCGTCATTCTTGTTATTCCCACTTTCGCTCTTCACGATGACTATCCTCTCTAACGGTTCGTTCCTATAACTGGCTAAGTTGTTCGTAAACCCGCCTTGTTTCCGAATCATCGCAATCAACGCGTTGATTCCATCCTCTCCGTTATCTTTCGAAGAAGAAGAAGACTTTAATCCGTCGCCGTTCACCAGCACCTCGCAATCTTTCCCTTCATCTCCATCCATCGCATCGATGCTATTCAAAACGTTCAGCAACTCCCCGACGTCCTCAATCTCTCTCGAAATCACAAAACTCACCCTGGGTTGATCGAAACTCTCGCACTTCCAACTCCCGCATTTACACTGCAACTTGTCGCCTTTCAGCAAAACTCTCGGCAACGACGCGTAATCCAATCCAGACGTATCTGCGGATTCCGAGACGTCGTCGTCCTCCCGCGTTTTCTCCGAGCCAAATCTCGATAACGATAAAGACGACTCGTGCGAGCTCTTCTCTTCCAACCGCGCTTCGTCTTCGCTCTCTTCGCGCCTCGCGTACGTGATCATCCCCACCTCCTCCTTTTGATGATTCGTATTCAAACCATCGCGATAATAATCCAGCCTATTCGTCCCGGTTTGAAAGATGTATTTTTGCTGTTGCTCTTTGATGACCCGCGGGAACGTTCGGGCGAAGAAATGCGCCAAAAGTAACAGGACACACAGGAGGAAGGACACTTTTGAAATCGTCGTTCGCTGTGTTGTTGTAAAAGGTCCTCGCTGATGATGACGACACCACCAACGCGACGTCGAAATCGTCGGGGCCATACTTCGCTCTCTTTTGAGCGTTCTCGTTCGCGATGAAACCTTTCTCTCTCTCTCTCTCTTTATCCCCTCGTCGTTTCCGGCTCCCCTCGCCGGTAGGGAAACCCGAGCGGCGAGAGAGAAATCTCGCACCAAAGAGAAAGAGAGAGAAAGAGTTCGCGCGCGTAAACAGTCGCTCCTCCGTCTCCCTCTCTCTCTCTCTCTCTGCGGTCTCTCTCCACCTCTCAAAGCGAGACAAATACCGGAAGAAAGTAAGAGAGAGAGAGAGAATAAATGCGCGCGTTCTTTATGAAGAAAACGAAGTCCAACACCGCAGACTTTCCCCACGCACAAAAGGGAAAAACAACAACAACAACAACAACGAGAAAGAGAGAAGAGTATGTCTTTACTAAAAGTATTCACGCGACGAACTTGGAAAGGAGGACGAGGACCTTTCGCGGTGTCTCCTCGCGCGCCTTTGTCTCCGTCTTCTTCTTCTCAAAGTTCTTCGTGCGGAGGAAAAGGCGTCGGGAAATCATCATCGTCGCGCCGATGGGATGACGACGACGACGGGAAGGAGATAAGAAGAGGAAAACGCTTTGGAACTTTCGCGAGCAAAGGAGCGGGCTTTGAACGAACGACGACGAGAAAACCAACACAAACGACGACGGGAAGAGGCGAGGACAAAATCGACGACTCCGAGACGATGACGAAAGGGAGGTTCTTTTCCGCGTACGCGGACGTGTTGGAAAAAAACCCAACGTCGTCGGCGTCATCCAACACCAATGGTAGAAATGGTGGATTGCGACAAAAATCAAAGTACGAAAACATTCTCGTCCCGGATCCATTCTCGTTGGTACAAAAAGAGTTACAATTTATCTCGGATAGAATGAGAGTGGCGGTGCAAACGGATTTACCGGCTCTGGCGAACGCGGCGGAGTACTTTTTCAAGTACGGCGCGGAAGGGAAGCGGATGCGACCGACGGTGTTGTTGCTGATGGCGAGCGCGTTGAGTCCGGTTTCTAACTCCGGTGATGTTGTCAGGGGGGGAGGAGAAGATGTCGGAAGGCGGATGTCTTCTGGAGATGCGTTCTCCTCGTCATCATTTCGTAGTAGCAGAAATAGCGCAGAAGAAGAAACGGTAGATTTGTCGCCGGCGCACGAGGTGCCGAGCGATAACAGACAGAGACAGAGAAGATTAGCGGAGATTACGGAGTTAATTCACGTGGCGAGTTTATTGCACGACGATGTTTTGGACGGGTCGGCAACGAGGAGAGGTTTACGAGCTTTGAATTTAGAGGTTGGGAATAAGTTGGCGATTTTAGCGGGAGATTTCTTACTCGCGAGAGCGTCGGTAACTTTGGCGAGTTTGCGCAACGTAGAAGTGATTGAGTTATTGAGTCGCGTTTTGGAACATTTAGTGAAAGGAGAAGTGATGCAAATGACGCAAGCAAAGGACGAAGATGAAAGGAGTGGGAGTGGTTCTTCCTCTTCCTCCTCCTCCTCCTCTTCTTCTTCGTCGTCGTCTATCGAGCGGTACATTGAGAAATCGTATTATAAAACCGCCTCTTTGATAGGTAACAGCGCTAAAGCGGTGGCGTTGTTAGGCGGTCACAGCTCAGAAACTTCAGAAATTGCAGAGAGATTCGGAAGACACCTAGGTTTAGCGTTTCAGTTCCGCGACGATGTGCTCGATTACATCGGAGATTCGAGTTTGCTCGGGAAACCAACTCTAGGGGATTTGAGGGAAGGTATCGCCACCGCGCCAGTTTTGTTCGCCGCTGAGAAGTTCCCGGAGTTGCACTCGTTGATCAAACGTCGCTTCAAAGAGATTGGCGACGTCGAACGCGCGGCGAAGCTTGTCTTCGAAAGCGATGGTATTGAAATGGCTTCGGATTTGGCCAACGAACACCGAAATTTAGCCTTGGATGCGTTGGAAGAATTGCCTGATATCGATTGCGAGTTTGCGAACACCTGCAGAGCGGCGCTTAGAGAGATTACGAACAGAGCGGTGGACAGGAAGAAATAATACTATGCATTGTTTTCGCGTGCGGCTGCTGCTATTATTATCATATTGTCTAAAAATTAGTCTATTGTATCTGCAGTTGTTTTTTGTATTTTATATCGAGCATCCCATGTTTCCTTCAATCACGTGCGCTTTCAAAGACTCCGCGTATAAAATTTCCGGATCGTTTGGTCTCGCTTTGTTCATTTTCGTTTGCAACGCCATGAACAAAGTGCAACTTTCCTCGTAAACTTCATGTTCCGAACGCAAGTTGTTATTTCTTTTAAACGAACATAACGCCTCCTTCACTTCCTCGAGATCTTCCAGCAAAATCCCTGGGGCGAGAGTCACCACGTGCGCGACCGAACCACTCCTAAACACGTCTCTACATTTCGCTACTCGCATAATTAACTCGTTCGTATCCACTTCAAACAGCCTTGGCTCCTTATGCATAAACAGTGGCACGTCTAAAAAAGGAAACACTCGATCGAGCGCTAACAATTTCGCCTCCAATCTTCCCGGCGTTCTATATATTGAATCTCTCGCGCTTTTCGTTAAAATCTGACGGCATCGGTTGCTCCCTCCCCAGAGATTCCAGAACCGAGCGATAATATCCCCTTCTCTCGTGGATGTGCCTTTTAAAGTCCCTTGCACCGCATATTTTGCATTCCCGCCTTCCGTTCTCCCGTCCCTGGACATCCTCGCGGTGTCGTTATTCTCGCTTTTACCGCTCGCCACATTTTGCATCATCGTCTGCGATAACTTCGCCACAGCCTCTCTCGCTTTCAAAACGGCTCGTTTCTTCTGTTCTGTGTACATTTTACTTCGTTCTCTTTTCATCCTCGCGATGTCTTCCTCGCTCAACACCAACCTCTCCGGCGTCGTCTTCGCGATATCCACGAGCGAGTCTCCTTCGTCACCAGCACTGAGCAACACCAAAGTCCAACCCAATTGTCTCGCATCCATCCCGAGCACTTCCGGGCACGTCAAAATCAACTCCGCGGTAAAATCCTCGCCTCCTAGCGGCGCCAACAAGGGTTCCAGCAAACGGAACTGATTTTCGCGAAACTGCACGTCTCGAAACCGTTCGTCCTTTCGCTCGAACGCGAGCGTTTTCTCGTTCGAGTTCCAACTCGTTTCGAAATTGCGAAACCGAATGACTTCACCGATGGCGCCAACTTTCACGCGCTGGTTGGAAATATTCCTCCTTTTATTCCTGTTGTTGTTGTTGTTAGTATTCTCGTCGTCCCTCCTCCTCCTCCTCGCGAGATCGATCGAGCCGGCGGTGGATCGAGACGAGGCCGCAGCGCTCATCGTGTTTCCTCTTCTTTTCTTTTGTGGATAAAATGGAAAAACAAACCATCGCATCATCACTAAAACAAACGCGCGGTTCGGCGGTTTGATGTCACCACCGTCATCGTTACGATCTCACTCGCTTTCCCTGTACCGCAAAATCTACCGAGCCGCGGCGTTATTCCCGACCGAATCTCGAACTTTATTCGTTCGCGACCGGTTACAGCGAGCGTACCGGGAAAAGACAACTCCGGGAAAAGAAGACCACCAAGAACGGGTTCGTTTGGCGGAAATTCAACTGGAAACGATACTCGTGCAAAGCGAACACCTGAGAAAAGTGTTCGAGGACGAACGCGTGCACGCGAGGTTTTGATTTTTTATAGTGGTGTGTGAAGAGGAGGAGGATACTCGAGAAACGAACGCGCGGGGATGATGCGTTTTGATGATGATGATGATGATGATGGGAGGAAGACCAACACCAACACCAACAACAAGAGCGGTTGTTCTACTTCATCTTGCGCGGAACTGTTGGTGTACGACTTCGACGGAACCTTGGCAAATACGCCGACACCTCGCGAAGGCAAAATCATGTACGAGAACAAAATCGGACAAGCGTGGCCGCACGTTGGGTGGTGGGGGAGACAAGAGAGCTTGGAGCCGCCTTTAGAGGTCGGTCCCGGACCGGCGTGGGCGAGTTACGTAGAGAACCGAACGCGGACGGATTGCGTGCGAATTATGATGACGGGGAGAGTTGAGAAGCTGAGCAGGAGAGTGACGGAGTGCTTGCGCATGTTGGAAGGCGCGACCGAGACTTTGTGTTTTCACGAGTTAGTTTTTAAGAAAGGGAACGGGGATACGTTGGAGTATAAGTGCGAGGAGTTGCGGAGGATGGTGCGAGCGTACGGGCCGAAGAAGGTGAGGATTTGGGAAGACAGGGTGAAACACGCGGAAGGATTTAGAGAGTTCGGGAAGAGAGAGTTCGCAGAGATTGTTTTCGAGGTGACGCTCGTCGAACCGTCGAACGATTACTAGACAATAATAACAAGTGTAATACCGGTAGTATCTATGTACTAAGCATCTAAAACGACTAAAACTAACTACTGCGTTGTTTTTCTAGCACGCGCATCGCCGCATCACTTGTCCACTCTTTCGACCACGCCTCTCGCCGTCTCGGAACGCCTTGGAACATTTCCGAGTATTCCATCAAGCAGTTGTCGATGAACGCTTGCGGGTCTTGCGAGAAGCTCAGCAAATACGCTCTTCGTTTTCTCGCGAAATCGATAAAGTTGGAGTCTTGGAATATTCTCTGCTCCAACTCTTCCGGTTCGTTCGTGGCAGCGGAATACTTCGTCACCGCGCTGTTCTGGCCAACCGCCGCGGGCGGTAAAGTTTCGACGTTCACGTCGTAACAATCGCAATGTGCTGGAGACGGACCGTACGGACGGACTTTATATTCAAACACTAACGGCTCCGAGATTTTCGGCATGTGCGTTCGCGACGTGCACGCAATGCACACGGATCTAAACGGCACGACGTCGCCCACTTTTTTCTCCTTGAACAAAGGGTTCTTTTCGCACAACTCAAGGAACGTCTCGTCCAATTCAACCATCGATTGGTCTTTTTCCGAGACTAACTCCAACGCTTTACATCGACTCCACAACGCGTACACCACTCGCCCAGCGCTCTCTTCCTCTTTCCCCACGACGTCGGCTAACATTCCGCTCAATTGAAACTTTGGCGGATCGTTCCTTAAGTGTATTTCACATCTCACTCTCATAGAATCTTTCGCCCCGGGAACGGTAATCGTGAACCCATCTTTCGGAACCCCGCATTCCTTACGTTCCCACGCGACGCTCTTCACCAACTTTCCATTTTGTTGTTCGTCGTACACGTCAATCTTCATCCGTTCGATAAAGTGCGAAAACTTCAGCCCTCCTCCTCCTCCTCCCGACGACAACACCTCCCTCGCGTCCACTTCCGCGTCTCGCTCGTTCACCACGCGTCCTTGCACGTGAAACGTCCACTTCTTTTCCGTCCCATCGCAGTTAAACGAACGAGGAGGAGGAGGAGGAGGAGGAGGCGCTTCGTTTGACTTCTTTTCCGCGACGGCCGCCGTCGTCGCCGCGATCCCACCCGGGACGACTCCGACGCCGTCGTCTTTCTTTTTCCCGAACGTAAACTTCAACACTTTCTTCGTCTTCCCTGTCGCCTGCAACGAGTTTTCCTCGCCTTCGTTCGTGTTATTCACTTGGTCGTTGTTGTGCGTGTTGAACAGATACACTCTCAGAACTCTCCTCTGTTTTTCGTGCATTCCGGAGGATTCGATCATCTCCGCGCGTTTCCTCGAGAGCACGCACTCCACGTTCCGTTCGATATCCACCGATACATTCGCGACGGGAGATTTTCGAACGGTTGGTGGGAAGTGCGTCGTTTGTGGTGCTTTCCCTCCTCCTCCTCCTCCCGATACGTTTCCGAAACCAGCGTTCGTCGTCGACGCGTTTCCTCCTCCCGAGATGGACGAGGACACTCCCGCGACGGATCCAAAGTTCCTCCGGTAGCTGTTGAACACGTTTTGCTCGTACGCGTGTTGTTGCTGTTGCAAAAGTCGCGCGGCGCGTTGTTTCGCTTTCGTCACGGGTGCGCTCGGCATTTCGTTCTTCCGAGTTTTATTCGTCGTCGTCGTCTCTGCGTTGGTCGAATGCACTCGCGCGGGAGTGGCGAGAGAATGCCTCTCACTTTTTCGTTTTTGTGTTTAGGGTCTCATTTAAAACCCTAAAACTGGTGCAGTCAAAAGTTCTTCTCTCTGTTGCTTTTTTTTTGTATTCAACCAGTTCGTAGGGAAAACACGAACACCTAAAATCATGAACAATCTGTTCTCGAACCCAGAGGATTCGACGTTGCTCGAGCACATCGAGGAACGGTTGTCGAGCGGGAGGACGACGTGTTGCCAGTGGTGCGATATATGTTTATTCCTTTCGTCGTCCGCGCTCTTTCTTTCTTTCTTCGTTACGACGAACTTCTTCTTCTTCTTAAACGAATCATCGCTTTTTGTTCTCTCTGCGCTCTGCTGACGCGATGGATGTTTGAATTTCCAATAATAATAAACACACGCGATGCGAAACAGGAACCGACGAGGGAACGTCCTCGCCGCGGGGACGACCAAAGGGACGATCGTTTTGTGGTGCTTCGACACGCGGGCGGTCGTGAGAGAGTTTCGAAACAACAACCACTCGGAGGAAAGAAGGAGGAGAAGGAAAGAGAATTCGCCTCAGTCTGCTGCTGTGGGAGAAGAGGAAGAGGAAGAGGAGGAAGAGGTTTCTTTCCCCATCCGGTGTTTGTGCTGGAGACGAGATAACCGGAAAATCGCGGCCGGGGATGCCAACGGGCACGTATTAATCTGGGACGTTCTATCTGGGGAGCTGGAGACTCGCATGACGGACATCGGCACTTTGAATAACATCGAGTTTACGAAAGATTTCAAGGCGTTGTTGTTCTCGCCGGCGGGGTTTAAAGCGCCGATGTTTCGCGCGATTTCGAAGAGAAGTGGAACGATGTGGCCGGATACCGTGGTGCCGTTACCGGGAGGGTCCGTGGATGAAGCGGACGTGCACGGGTGTCCGGCGATATTGACGAGGAGCGGGAATTTTTGCGTCTACGCGACGACGGGAGGCGGGTTGTGCGTGGCGAGATTGAAAGAGGACGGGGAAGGCGCGCAGATGAGGAGAGGGTGGAAGTTGGTGCAAACGATAGAGTTGGTGGCGAAAGATGCGAAAATGGTAAAACGTTTGGAGCTGTCCAGGGATGGGAAGACTTTGTTGGTGGTGTCGTTTTCGAAATGTATCGTCGCCTTTGACGTGGTAGGGGACGTGGAGGACAAAAAACGGAATAAAGAGAAAGAAGTTTTGAAGAATGATGATAACAACAATGATGATACTGGTTTAGAGACGACCGTTTTGAAGAACAGGCGTCAGTTTGAGAACGAACACAGTCAATCTTCGTGGGAATCCGCCTGCGTGGCTTTTGATAATAAATTCGTTTACGCCGCCTCCTCTACGGCGTCGCACGAGGTGCACTGTTGGAATTTGAAGACGTTGGAGTTGACGAGAGTTTTAGAAGGGCCAAACGAGGCAAAAGGATTGATCCGATCGTGTTATCATCCGAAACGACCTTTAATGATCGGCGTTGGTGCGAATGGGATCATGTACGTGTGGGCGAAAGTGTACGAGGAGTCGTGGACGGCGTTTCAACCGGATTTCCAAGAGTTGAAGGAAAATCGAGAATACATCGAACGCGAGGATGAGTTTGATATCAAAGACGAGGAAGAAAATAACGATGGAACCAGAAAGGAAAAGAAGCCGAACGTGACGTATCTTGATGACGCGTCGAGTTTGACCTTTGCGGATTTAAAGTTGTGGGACACGGATTTGTCAGCCTATTGGACGGACGCGGACGAGGACGTCATGCACGATTTGCCCGTGGAGGTTATCGTCGATTACGAGCTCCAAGCGCAGATGGAAGAGAAGAAGAAGAAGTGGGAGAGGAAGCAAGCGCTGAAAGCGGAGAAGAAGAAAAAGGAGGCAGAGGAAAAGGAAACGGAGAAAAACGGAGGAAAAGGAAAAGAGCGAGAAGACGATGGAGACGAGAACGCGAAGAAGCAAAAAATGGACGACGCTAAAAACGAGGGAAGGGACGGCGCCGCTAAGATGGAAGAAGACGACATTATTAACGATGATGATAAAGAGAAAGATTGATGACGTGTAGAATTATACATAGGCAGATACTAGTAGTAGTGATAGTAGTAATAGTAAAAGTAATAGTGAATAATGAATAAAATTTACCCTGTAGTCTATTTACAGTATGCGAACTTGTGAAAACTAAGTACAAAAATGTTACGACGCCTTCCTCAACCAAACACCCTCCTCAAAAATGGAACTCCCTCCTCTTTCTCTCTCTCTTTCTCTCTTCTTTTTTATCACGCCTTTCGCGACGATTTTTTCTTCCCGTCGCCGCTATCGTCGTTGTTATCGTCTTTCGAACGCTTCTTGCTCTTCTTCTCTTTCTTCTCCTCGTCCGAGAAGGATTTATCGGCATCCTTTTCTTGCGCCGGCTTCGCATTCATGCCGCTCGTCACGTTTCTCTTCGCGCCGCCTTTACCCAACTCTACGGCGTTGACTTGCGCGGCAAACTTCAACGAGCACGACGTCTCTTCGCTCGAGTCGTCGTCTGGACTGACGTTGACGAACATCAACGTCTTCCCGTCACCGCCTAAACAGGGCGCTAACAAATACGTTAATTTCGAGTTGCGGTACGGAACGTGTTTCGCTTTGCTGCCGAGCGCGGCAAACACGTCACCTAACGACGATAAGCTCTTGTTAATCGCGCACGCTTCCTTCAAGCGGTCACCACTGGCACCAGATCTAGCCACGCGTTCACTACCGGCCAAATCGACGAGGTTCAAAGCGCCAGATAACGTCGAGCCGCTCGCGGCGTGTACGCCCGAGACGTGTAAAATGAAAATCGTGTGCGAACGAGACGAGTGCGCGTTCATTTGCGTCGCCTCGACTTTACGCGCGGCCGCAGCTTTACGCACCAACACGTGCGCTTGCTCCACGGACTCGACAATTTCGGTGTTGACCCCAGAAATAGTCGTGGACCCGTTCTCGTGGATAATTTTGTGAGCCTCGGAGTGGCCGGCGCCGGGCGCGAGCAAATCGCGAATGGTTTCGTTGTAAATCTCGACGTACGACGCCTTCATTTTATACGACCAACCTTTCACTTCGTTCACTTTAGACGCCTCGACTACTTTTTCAACCGCTCTCGGGATGATACCTCTCGAACTGTCGTCGGATCCACCAAGCATGGTGTGCGTTTTACCGCTTCCGGTTTGACCGTAAGAAAACAAGCACACTTTGTAGCCATCTAAAGCGGATTGAACTAAACCAGAAACTTCTCCAAAGACTTCTTCTTGCGTGGACTCTGGCCCAAACGCGCGATCGAAAGAAAACGCGGAGGATTTCTTCGGACCCACCTGTAAGTTGACGCTCGTCGTGTCCGGCAAAGTCTCTACGCACGGCGTCGCGGCGTCGTTGCCGGATGGTCGAACGCGGCAAAAGACGCGCACGTTACCGCGTAACTCTTGAATTTGGTTGAACATCTGTCGCCTCAAAGCTTCGGCGTCTAACAATTCACCCTCGAGCTCGGCAATTCTTTGCGTTTTTTCTTCGGCGAGCTTTCGAAGTTCATCCGCAGCCATGGCGTCCATTTTCGCGTTCTCCATCGCTTTCGCTTGCTCGACGAGCTTTCTCGTCAACGCTGCACCGGCCGAGTTGCCACCTTTTCCGTCTTTCTCTTCCTCCTCTAAGAGAGCTTGCGCTTCTTTCATGGCGTCTAACTCGTTCGTGAGCGATTTCAACTCCTTTTTCGACTCCTTGAGCTCAAATTTCAAGTTTTCAATCTCCGCCGCTTTCTCCGCGTCCAAGGATTTCAACGATTTTTCGAGCTTCCCGACTTCTTTCTGCTCGTTCTCGAGTTGCGCGACGACCGACGCAATTCTTTGCTCGTGACCGAACGTTTCGGATTTTGCCGCTTCGAGCTTTTCTAACGCCGCTTGGATTTCTTCGGCTTTTTCCGCGCCGCCGAGTTCCGCCTCGGCTTTTTGCTTGCGCAAAACTTCGATTTTTTCGCCGAGCTCCTTCTCCTTCGCTTCGGCCGCAGTGACTCGCGCTTCCAAGTCGCGACGCTTTTGCTCCGAACGTTCGAGCTTTTGCACCAACTTTTCGCTCATTTTTTGAGTCTCGAGTTTGATGGCTTTCTCCGAGCTCTTCTTCTCTCGCTCCAACTGTTCCGTCAACTGTTGTTTTTGTTCTGCGATGAGCTCCGCCATGTTCTCCTTCGCCTTCTCCGCTTCGGTCTTGGCGATGCGAAGCTCGTTCGTCAAACGTTCGACGTCCGCGTCTAAATCCGTTCGTAATTCTTCCGCGAGCTCTAAAGCCGTCTTCATGTTCTCCAACTCTTGGTTCAATTCTAAAGCGTTTTTCCCGCTCTCTTGCGTCGCGTTCATCAAATCCGTCTCCAACGCCTTCTTCGCCTCCTCGAGCTTGGACAACTTCTTCTCCAACTTTTCGATTTGCGCAGATAACTTCTCGGTGTTTTTGATCTCGATGTTGATGCGCTTTTCGTTTTCGACTCTCGAGGCTTCGATGGACTCCGAGGCTTTGACTCGTTCGGCTTCCATCTTTTCGTCGTATTGCTTGCGCTCTTGCTTGAGCTCTTTTTGAAACTCCTTCTCTTGCGCCTTCAAGTCCGCTCTGCACTTTTCTTGCGCCTCTTGCAACGTTTGCGACCCGTTCTTTTCGAAGTCTCTGCGCTCGGTTTCCAATCTCGCGAGTTCCGCTCGAGCGCACTTCAATTCACCCATCATTTCCCCTTGCTGTTCGATGAGAGATTTCGCCTGCGCCTTGGCGTCCGCCAAGTCGTCCTCGTACCTCTTGACTTCTTTATGCGCGTTTGCGAGCTCGAGTTCTGTGGACTTGGACTCGAGGTTGAGCTTCGATTGTAACGCGACGAGTTGTTCGGAGAGCTCCTTGCGTGCGCTTTCCGCCGTTTTGAACTCCGATTTCGTATCTTTCAACTCGCCCGTCACGCGCTCGATGGACTCTTCTAACTTTTCAATCTTGGACAGTTTCTTATCGCCATCCTTTTCTAACGACGTGATTTTCTTTTCCAACACCGCTTTCTCCTTCTCCAACTCTGCGCAGTTCGTCTTCAAAGATGCCTCCAACTCCACCGCTTGCTCTCTCAAAGTTTGCAACTCAGCAATCTCCGCGTTCAACCCCTCCAACTTCTTATCAGCGTGCTTGGAAGACTGATCGAGTTCTTTTTCTTTCTTTTTGAGTTCCTTTTCGGCTTTTTCTAAACTCTCCTCCAACTTGGCGTTCTGCTCCGTCAACGCCGCGTTGGTCGCGCCGCTCGATTCGCTCAATTTCGCAATCTCTTTCTCCGCGACTTCCAACTTTACCATCGACGCTTCTTTTTCTGCGGTCATTTCTCTCGCCAACTGATCCGAGGTCACTTTTGCCGCCTCCGTACTCGCTAACTTTGCCTCAAAGTCTGCCTCTTGCTTCTTCAACTGCCCTTCCAACGTCTTCGATTGACTCGCGAACGCTTTTTCCTTCTCTTTATTTTCCGCCTTCAACGCCGCCAACTGCTTCTCCAACTCGATGTTTTCGTCCCTCAACTTCAACACTTGCTCGCTGTCCTTCTCCGAGTTCTTCTCGAAACTTTTCAACTTCTTCTCCGCTTGGTCCAACAGTTTTTGTTTTTGTTGCAGCTGAACGCTTTGTTCGACTAACTCGTTCCTCAACGTCTCGTTCTCTTGTTGCTTGTGTTCTTCGTTTTGGGAAAAGTTGGAAAGCATTTTTGCCTCTCGCGCGACAAACTCCGCCTTGGCGCTTTTCAACTTTTGTTCCGCCAACTTAGCCTCGTTTCTGGCGCTTTGCACTTGTGCCGCTGCTCTCGCGGTGTGTTCTTGCAGCGTCGAGACGGTTTCTTGAAATCCTCTCGTCGCTCTCACCGTATCTTCCACCAATCGGTCCTTCTTCCGCATCACTTCGGGTAAAATCTTCTTAAAGTCCGAAATCGCGTTGTTTCTTTCCTTGACCAAGTTTTTGAAATCGTGCGACGGCGCTATGGATTTCCAGTTCAACGAGTGACTGATTTCTTCCTCCAACGCGCTATCGAAATGCTTCGCCGCGAGCGCTTCGATATTGATTTCCGGCACTTCAATTTTCGGCACGTCGAGCGCCACGGTCGTCGCCGGTGAATTGTTATCAACGAGCATCTCACCGGTGTTGGTGGTCGTCGTTGTCGTCGTCGCGTTATTCGTATTATCCATGTTAATGTTCACGGTATCCATCGCGTTCGTCGCGTTGCCAAAGTTCATGGTCGTATCGTTGCCCCCGAGAAGCGCCCCCGGAGTGGGAGGAACGCCGCTCGTTTCCTTTTCGCCGATAAACCCGAGAGTCTCACTTTCTCTCTCCTTATTACTCTTGGACGATACTTTACTCTTCGTCGCTTCTAATCGCGCTTTCAACGCGTCCAAAGATTTTGGAGGATTTTTCGGCGGTTTATTCTTCGACTTTTCCCCGTTGTTGTTGTTGTTGTTGTTCCCCTTTTTCTCGACATCATCTTCGCCCATGAAAACGTCCTCCTTCTCGACCACCATTATTTCCTCTTCTTCTTCCTCTTCGAAAACTTCCTCTTCTTCAACCGCTGCGTCAGTCGATGGTGCTTTTCCTCCTCGCTTCGACGATCGTCCTCCTCTCTTCGTCGTCTTCATTACGTTCCTCATCTCGTCGTCATTTTCCTTCCCCCTCCCGTCGACATCGTTCTCCAAAATCATTCCGGAACCCCCCGATTGTTGAGATTGTTGTTTGCGCGTTCCCGGCATTTTAACACGACCAATCTCTCTCTCGTGAAAAGTTCTTCTTCTTGTCCTCTCTCTCTCTCAAGAACACCTCAATTAGCGTTACTGTGATGTATATCTTTTGGTATTCCAAAGTTTAAATTTTATATCTCTGAGGAATCTCTCTTTTCGTGAAACTCTCGAGAGCTTCAATTTGTGCACCCAAATTTGGGCGAAAAAAAGCGAAAAAGTCAAACCACAACAACACCCTTAAAGAAGAAAAGAAGAAAAAAGGTAAGAGAAATCCGACGTGTACTTTCTCTCTCTCTCTCTCTTTCCTTTTCCGCGAGTTGAACGCGCGCGCGCGCGATTGCTCTGGTCTCTCTCTTCTGCTCTTCTCTGCTTTTTGCTCTCTTCTCATCGGAACGACGCGAAAGAATTAAGAGAGCTAAAGTGAAAGATAAAAAAATATTGTGGTGCACGTGATGTTGTGCATTCCCAGAGATGCCCTTTCGTGCACCAAAAGTCTCTGAAACACAGAAAAGCGACGTTTTGTTCAGAAAAAATCTTTCCTGAGATTTTAAGGGGCCAGTGTTCGCCTCATTATATTCGTCTTCGCGTTCAAAAAAATCCTTTTGACTCTCATCCTCACAAAGAGAGCGCTTCAATAGAGATACACAGACAGACAGACAGATCTCTTCTCGAAACTTCAGATCGGGGACCCTTTTCTTTCTCTGCGCGCGAGTGAACTGTAACAGATCGACCTCTTAACAACGACGTAAACATCATACACGGAAGAGAGAGATTCCAAATCCGTTTGAGAGATACAAAAAAATTTCTCCCCTCTTTCCCCGGAGTGTCTAAAAGCGCCGCAAAAGGAAAAGATATTATTGGAAAGTAACTATGGGTGCAGGCGGCCAACTGAACGCTCTGGGGTTATCGTCGAACCAACAAAAAGGCGAACGAAATAATTCCTTCGAACGAATCAACGAATCGCACGCGGACGATACCGTGTTCATCGTCGGTGGGTACACGCGGTGCGAGTTATTAGCGCACACGCCGAAAGACGAGAGCAACATTCATGGAGATGATGATGACGAGGAAAATGCGAGTTTTAGTGTTGAGGAACGAAAGGCTTCGAAGAAGGAGGAAAACGAGGAGATGAAGTCAAAAGCGGGCGTGCACGTGCTCTCCTTGGACGGCAGGACGGGACAATTGGAAATGGTGACCACGAATGATATCGGTCCGAACGTGGCGTTCGTGACGAGACACCCGACGAAACCGGACGTGATTTACGCGAGCACGGAACGCATCGACGTGGAAGGCGAAGTCGTGACGATGCGATTGACGAGAGATTTGAGGTTGAAAGAAATCGCGAGGTGCTCCGCGGGGGGGAAGTCGACGTGTTATTTGAACTTTAATAAGAGCAACAGGTACATGATGTCGGTGAATTATTGGGACGCGAAGTTGGCGTTGATCCATTTGGATGATTTAGGGAGACCGGAGACGCCGAATACGGTGTTTATGCAACCGGGCGCGAAATACGTAGACGACAAGAAACCGACGAGAGAGGAACATTGGGAGTTTAGACAACGATGGCCGCATTCGCACTGCATCGTGACTGAACCGTACCATAATATGTTGCATTTTGTCGTTGATTTAGGTTTGGACAGGATTTTCGTGTACAGAGTCGGAGAGCCGAGCACGATGGTCACGGCGCCGGAGTTTGTGTGCAAAGCGAGCGTGAAATTGCAACCGGGGAAAGGACCGAGACACTTGGTGTTTCATCAAACGTTAAAGACGGCGTACTTAGTGAACGAATTGGACTCGACGGTTTCTGTATTCAACGTGAACGTTAACGACGAGTGGATGGAACAACTGCCGTTGGCGAACGAACAACCGACGATGAAAACATTCGACGACGAGAAAGATACGAAAGAAGAAAGCGACGAAACAGCCGCGCTGAACGTCTTCCAGTGCATTTCGACGTTACCGGAAGGTTCGAGAGAACAAAAAGTATTCACGGATAGAGGCGTGTGGAAAGCGGCGAGTCACGCGAGTGAGATCAGAGTCCATCCGTCTGGGAAGTTTTTGTACGTCGGTAATCGAGGTCACGATTCTATCGCGTGCTTTAAAATCGACGCCGAGGACGGGTCGTTGGAGTTTATCGCCGCGGTCCCGTCCGGCGGGAAATGTCCGAGAAACTTCCACTTCAGTGCGAACGGAGGATTTGTTTGCGTCGGGAACCAGAACTCGAGTAACGTGGCGTCTTTTGCCGTCTGTCCGGAGAGTGGTATGTTGGAGTTGGTGCACGTGAGACATTCGGTGTGTTTGCCGAATTACGTTTACCCGATTCCCAAAAGTACTTTAGATCTGGTCACGAGCTCGGACGACGACGAAGATGTCGTTCTTTAAATATATGATGAAATAGTACATATTATTATTATTATTATTATTATTATTAACGACGATCATAGTATGACAGTGAAACGGCGACTGGAAAGGGAAAGAGAGTGGTAAAGAGTGAGAGAGAGAGAGAGTGTGTGAGTGAATATTCTTCGTGGTCTGTACAAGTGTAAATATTTTTAATGCCACAAAGTATAACGCCTAATAAATCCAACGCACATCTATTGTATTACTTCTTTATTTATTTCCTCGTCCTCCTTTCTTCCCGCTATTGTTAAACTTATTATTGCCCCCGCCTCTTCCGCCGCCTCGGCCTTGTCCGCCTTGTCCCCCGCGACCGCCTTTCTTTTGCGAGCCCGGAGTGCGCTGTTGATGCTGCTGTTGCTGCTTCTTCTTCTCCGAGGCTGGAGCTGGTAATTCGAGCTCTCCTTCCTCCGCTTCGCCTTCTTCTTTCTCTTCTGTATTCTTCTTCGGTGGAACGTCGACTAAGAAGGAAGCCGCGACTTCGCCCGATCCTTTCTTCTCCAACTTTACATCGCCAGTATTTTTCTCGGTCGGTTTAGGCACAGTAGACGTGGGAGTAAACGGAGGTGCGTCTGGTTTCAACTTCTTCGATGCTGTCTCCGGAGTAGCAGCGACACCAGTGGCAGAAGAAGGTGTCGACACTGCGGATGGTTCTTCCATCGTCTTGCGTTTCGCCATCGCCACGCGTTGCTTGGCCTCGTTAGCCGCTTTCTGCTTTTCGAGCAACTCTGCTTTCGTCTTCGCCATGATAGCTTCCAACTCTTTCTTACGTTTTTGCGCGTCCGTTACGTTTTGCGGTGTGGCGGTATTTGCAGCAGCATTTGGCTTAGTAGTAGGAGTAGTAGTAGTAGTAGTAGTAATAGTAGTAGTAGTAGTGGTATTTTTTGCCGCAGGAGTCGACGCGAGCGGCGTCTTTGCGGTTGCCGGTGTGCCAGTAGGAGCAGCAGCGGCGGCGGCGGCAGCGGAGCCAAAGGGAGTCGATGGCGTGCCAAACGGTGCGGACGGCTTTCCAAACGGCGCCGCGGCGGATTTACTGCCACTTCCAAACGCGGGCGTTGAAGTTGCTCCTGCGCCGAATCCAGTGGATGGTTTTGCACCAAATATACCGCCCGTGGTTGGCGTTGAAGCCGCAGTCGGTGACGTTCCCGACGGTTTAGTCGCAAACGAACTCAAGACAGAACCAAAAGCTGGTTTCGCCGCAAAAGGCGCTGCAGAAGAACCGAACGGTGACAGTTTCGAAGCCGTCGACGCGCTTCCAAATGGAGACGCTATGGTGGTGGTAGGCGCAGCAGAAGCAGCAGCAAGAGCAGCAGCAGGTTTCTTCTCTTCCTCTTTCTTCGCCGTTTGCTCTTTGATTGGAGAAGGCGCGATGGTCACCGTCTTTGGTTTTTCCATCGTCTCCTTCGGTTTCTCAGCGGTCGTCTTCACCGTTTGATCACTTATAGTGGGCTGCTTTAACGCAGATTTAATCGGTTGAGCAGTAGTTGCTGATGTTTTCATGGCAGGAGCACTCACCGCAGCTGCCTTAACCGGAGTTGCCACCGGAGCCGCCGATTTCTTCTCTTCGACAATCGATTTCGCACTAGCGGCAGTAGCTTTGGTCGGGCTTTTCTTTTCAATAACCGCTGGCGCAGTGGCTGCAGGCTTGGACGGTGCTGGTGTCGTCGTCGTCGTCGCCGCCGCCGCCGCCGCCGTTGTCGTCGTCGTCGTTGCCATATCAGAAACTTTGCGCTTCTTGGATTGATCCGCTACTTCTTTCTTGTCTTCGTCCATGGCAGTAGCAGCAGAGGGAGTACTTGTCGGAGCGGCGACCGGGGTAAAAACAGTTGTGGGGGGTGTGGCCGCAGCCGCAATCGCTGGTTTCTTCGTCGCTTCTTCTTCTAACGCTTTCACTTTTGCCGCCAACTCCACTTTTGATTTTTCCAAACTCTCCTTTGCAGACTCGAGCTCGACCAATTTGTCCTCTGCCTCTTCCGCCGCCTGCTCTGCTTCAACCTTTTCTTTTTCCAACTTTTTCACGCGATCCAATTCTTCGCCACGTTTCTTCTTCCACTCTTCTAATTGCAATTTGTCCGGATTCATAGCTTTCAAATTTTTCAACGCCAAATCAAGTTGCTTCTTCAATTTGATCAAGCGATCGCCTTGTTCGTCGCTTTCCTTCTTGAGCTTCTCAAATTCGCTCTTTTCGACGAGATTCGAGGAGTCCGTCAACTTTGACGCGCGTTCTTCCCACCGTTTCGCCTCTACTTTGGCGGCCGTTAACTCGGCCATTTTCGATTGCTGAGAAGCAGAGGAGGAGTTTGCTTTCTCTCGCGCTTCTTTCAACTCTTTCGTCAACTTTTCCACCTTGGCGTTGGCCTCCTTCTTCACTTGCTCCACGGAAACTTTGAGACTAGCGTTTTCGGCATCGACTTGACTCATCTTCTCGAGCTTGGCGAGTAATGCCTTGTGTTCGGATTCGGAAGATGCGGTTGATTTCACTTTTGAAAGCGCATCGTTCGCTTCTTTGAGATCTTTCCACGCCTTCTCGCACTCTCGCGTCCATTTATCTTTTTCCGACGCGAGCGTCTCGCATTTGGCTTCTGCGGATTCTTTCTCGCGACGCAAATAGGCCATAGCTTCGTTCCCATTATCGGTGTCCATGTCATCGCCCGGGGCTTTGTTCACCTGATCTAACAAACTGGCGTTTTGCTTCTCAAATTCCGCCGCTTTCGCTTCCGCCACACGTTTTGCGACTTCGAGCACACCTTTCTCGTTTTCGATAACTTTCCTCGTCGCCTCGAAATCTTCAGTTTTCTTCTTGAGTTCAGCTTTGACGGATTCGAGCTGAGCGGTTGAAATAGCGGGAGCCGTCGAAGCCGAAGTGGCGAGTTCTTTCTTCAACTTATCGCATTCGACTTGCGCGTCTGAAAATTTTTTCTGTGCTTCTTTCAATTCCCCCAAAATTTTCGTCTTTTCCGCAGTCGCCTTGGCACTGTCTTCGTTCAGTTTCGACAAACTTTGCTTTGCTTGCTTCAACTCGTTCTCTTTCATCGCAGCGACACTGTTCATGCTATCGATTTGTTTTTGCATTTCCGCGACGGCGGATTTGGACGCGTCGTCTGTACCCTCCTGTTTCTGTGTCTCCGAAACCTTCTTCGTCATCTCAGCCAACGCTTTGGAGACTTCCTTGTGAGTCGCCTCCAGCGCCTCGTACATTTGTTTGAACTCGTTCATTCTCGCTTCGGCTTTGTCGAACATTTGCTTGTGACTGGCAGCTTCTCTGACGGCTTCAATCTTTTCTCTTTTCGCTCTTTCCGCGAGCTCGGTTGCTTTTTCGGCGGCATCCTTGAGCATTTTTTCGCGTTTCTTCACCGCTTCGTCGTCCGTCGGTGTCATCCCATCCACGGACTGAGATAACATTTTCTGCGTCGTTGTCAGGCTGGAACCGCCAGCTGTAGCTATCGCTCCTACTCCGCCACGATTGATCGCCTGCGCGTTGAGCAGCCGTAACCGGTCCTCCGTTTTCTTCAACGTTTTCTCAAGCATCTCCGCTTTGGATTCTGCAACCTTCGCTCTTGTCTCCGCCTCGGAAACCTTCGCGACTGCCTCGCTACGCTTTTGCGCATCCTCCGCCGCTTCTCGAGCCGCATCGGACGCTTTCATCAAGTGCACGTTCAATTGTTCTCGACAACGCTCTCGCTCTTCGTGCAATTCTACTTCCATTCGCCCGTGCGCCTCCCGAATACGTTTCGCGTCTTCAGCTAAACGATCGCGTTCGCGTTCTAAAGCAGACAATTTCGCCGAAGAAACCGATACGGACGCATCCATGGACGCCTCTATTCTCGCCGCGCGCGACTCGACAATGGCAAGTTGTTCGGAAAGTCTCGCTTCACTGGTTTCGATGGATACTTTTTCGGCTTCGAGCTTCGCCACGCGCATGGCGCCGCTTTCTTTTACCGCTTCCGCCGCTTCAAGCGCGATTTCCGCGTTTCTCAACGCCTGTTCTTTGTCGATTATTGTTTTCTCCACCGCTTGTTTCTCTCGCGAAATATCATCCAAAGCTTTTCGAGATTCTTCGCATTCGCGCATCCAGCGATCGGCGTTGTGCTTTTCGCGTTCCACCGTCTCCTTGGCTTCGATTGCCGTCGCGCGATCGTTCGCGGCGCGTTCGCGAAACTCTTCGAGTTTCGCCAGCATAGTGTCGATTTCTTTTCGCGCGTTGCGCTTGATTCGTTCAACTTCATCGGCGACAACATCCAATTGATTTTGTAGATTTTGGTTTTCGTTCGAGAGAGCGACGATTTGCATGTTATTCTCCTCTTGATTGCCGCCTCCGTGTAGGACGAGAGCTCCACTCTTCACATTCGGAGAAGCACCTGCCGACGCGAGGACCATTTGGCCTCCTCCTGACGGACTTATTCCAACATCCATCGCATCGTTGACGTTTTCTCCAGTCGCTCTCGCGTACAAACTCTTGTACAAATCTCTCTGCCTGGCGATGGATTTCACCACGCTCTCTTGTTCGTCCCGTCTGGTCTTCAATTCCAACAACTGTTTTTCCGTCTCCTCGCGCAACTCCGCTAATTTCACTTCGTACTCCTTTTTCGCATCGACTTGCTCGTGTTCGTTCTTTTCGCTCAACTCGCGAATGACAAATAACATCTCTTGATTTTTTTGTTGTAACTCGGCGATGTCTCGGAAATCAACCAGTCTCGAGGTGATTATATCCGAAACAGATTGTTGAGAACTCGCTGGACTTGGTTCTGGCACGGCAATAGCAGGCGAGCCTTTCAACTCGTGCACTTCGTTGAGCGTCAACGCGAGTTGTCGAGATAGATCTGCCGCTTGGGAACGCAACGCGTGACTCTCGCGTTCTCTCGAGCGGTGTTCTTCTCGCATCTCGTTCACCTCGCGACGTAAACTTTCCGTCGCCATCAAGGATTCGGCCAGTTTAATCTCCAATCGTTCGTTTTCTTCCAACGCCAAATCGTGCATATTTTCCATCTCTCTTAACTCGGGCGCTTTGGCAGTCAACTCAGCGACGATGTCGTTCAATTTCGACTCTGCGTCGAGGCGTTTCGCTCGTTCCACTTGCGTCGCGTTTTCTTGTTCGCGAAACAACTCGTACGTTTTGACGAGCGTCAACCCATCTTTGGTTAACTTTTGCTCGATGGCCGTTTTGGATAACCCGCTCAACATTTCGTCGTCAGTGAATCTCCACTCGTTCGTCTTTCTGTACTCCGCGACTTCCTTCTTCAACTGTTTTTCTCTCTCCATGCACTCGTCCAGATCCACCTTTAATTGCTCAATCTTCTTTTGCGAAACCGCTTTCTCGCTCATCCGCGCTCTCGACGCCTCCTCTCCCGCCTCGGTCGTTTCTTTTAAAACTTTCTCCAACTTTTCAATCTTCTCCAACCTTTCGGTCTCTTTCGATTCCAATAACTCTGCTACCCTTTTCGCCGCTCTCGACTCGGCTTCGTACGAATCTCTCTCCCTCGCCGAGGCCGTCTTCAAGCTCACGACGTCGTTCGACATCTTCTCAAATTTCGCCGAGACTGTTTCTAACGCCTCGGATTTCGTCGCCAGCGTCTTCACCAATCTCACCTTCTCGGAAACTAAATCTTCAATCTTCTTCCTCGATCCGGCGACGTTTTCCGCGTCCTCTCGTCGCGCCCGAAACAATTCCTCGCTCTTCTTCTCCAGCTCCGATTGTAACCAACTGTTGTGCTCTTCGGTCAAGCTCTTCTCTTTCTCCGCTCGAAGTCTCGCACTTTCCGCCGTTTTCACTTTTTGCCCTAAATCTCGCTCCGATTGTTCCGTCTCTGACTTCTCTCTCGCGTACGCCTCGATCTTTCGCAAATACGTTTCCACGAGTTCACTCTTCTCTCGAATTTCCGAGTTTTTCTGTTCCAACCGGTCGAGAAGTTCGCGCTGCGTCACGTGCGTCTGCGCTAACTCCGCTTTCATCTTCCGTTCCTCTCTTTTCCACGTTTCGTTTTCTTCCACTTCCCGTTTCCTTTCCGTTCGTAAACGTTTCATTTCGCGTTCCATCTGCGTTTCGTTTTCCGTCAGGAGTGCGATTTCTTCCTCTCGTTCTTTCAAGAGTTTGGATTTTGATGCAATCTCTCGTTTGAGATTTTGTTGTTGTTCTTCCATTTTGTGCTCTCTCTTTGCTCTGAAAGTCTCTCTTTCTCTCTCAGTCTTCTTCTTCCCGTGTTTCTGCGCGCTTCGTCTCCGTTAAAACGCCGTCGTTGTTTACGAAACGCGCTCGCAAAGAAGGAGGAGAGTAGTCACAACAAATCCGTTGTTTAAAATGTGAAAATCCAATCCTTCGTGAAAGAGAAAAAAAAATTGTTTAGGGTTTGTACCATTGCTAGGGTTTAAGCGAGGACTCCACTTCTCTCTTTTTCTTCTTCTCCTCTCTTTTCGTTTGTTGTTGGTGTCTGACACTGCTACATCTGCTTTTGTGTGTGTGTGCTGCGCGAAGCTTCGTTGGTGGTGTTGCGTTTGTGTGTGTTGTTGGTGTTGTTATTACACCCGCGCGATATAATAAAAAGAAAGAGAGAAAAGACTACTCCAGATACACAAAATGGTGCTCTTGGACAACGACCAATTCTTGACGGAGATGACGAAACTCTACCAACGCAATCGACTCAAAGGCTCGGTCTGGACGACCATGAAATCCTCGCTCTGCTTAAACAGACCGAAGAGGAACGCACCTCTTTTATCCAAGGAAGAGGAGAAGGAAAAAAGGTGCTGTTTAGTGAGATGTTCGGACGGGAAGAGGAAAATCAGCACCCGAGTGTTCTCGCAGAAAGCGGAGAAGTTCGCGAGAGAGTTCACGTTGGTGCAAAAAGCGAGCATGGACGGTTTGAAGGAAACGGAGAAGAAGAAAAAGAAGAAAACGAATGAAGACGAGAAGAAGAAGAAGAAGAAACATACGGACGCAAAAGGAAATGATGATGATGACGCGGAGAAGAAGAAGAAGACTAAAAAGAAGAGAAAGAAGAAGAGCGGCGGCGGCGGAACGACGGCGTGACAGTCTCCGGATTCGCGTCGGAGTTTAGTATTCTTAGCGCAAAGTTGTCGTTCGCGTACGAGCCAATAATACACCTCATTCCAAACGAACTGTAGCACTCATAAACGTGAACACGTCAAACTCAAACGGAGAAGAACAACATTCCTCCGTGTATTCGGAAAAATGAAACCGTCTCTTCGCTCGATATTCGCTTTGGCCGCAAATATTCCTCTTGCTTGTTCTTCTTGATCTCGAAAGCAGAAACGAGAGGAAAAAACGCTCGTGCATTCGCCACTAAAATTCGGAACAAAAATCACATCGCTCTTTACTAATGTTTGGCATGAAAAAATCTCTCACTTTCGTCGGCTTACTCGCCATTACCGGCGCGAACGCCGGCGCGGTGGATCTCACCGAGGGTGATTTCGACGCGCAAGTTTTTGAAAGCGGGAAGGTACGATTCTCGAATATCGATTTGATGATGAGAAGACGCGCGTTTTTTTTAATCGAGAACATTTTTCGAGTCAAATTTCCCCCCGATGATGATCGAAATTACGTGCATAAAAACTGACCTTTTATTCTCTCTGCTACTCGTGCGACGCGCTTTGCTCGTCGGTATTGTTGAACACAGGGCGCGTTCGTGAAATTCTACGCCCCGTGGTGCGCGGTTTCTTCTCTCTCGCTTCTCGCTCGTGTGCGATTGATTTTGGATTTGGATTAGAGATCCTTTTTTCTTTTTTTGCTCGCCCGGCGGCACAAACCAAATAGGGGTGTCACACTTCAAGCGTCGCGTCGTCGCGAAAATTGGAGCATTCGATCGAGTCTTTCCAAGAAGAAGAACAGTCGTCGAGGCGAACAAAGACGCGCGTGTTTTTGCCACTTTCTCGTCCGTCGATCTTTTCGTATCATTTCTTACCGTTATTATTTGTTTATTATTATTATTATTATTATCGTTACGAACAGGTGCGGCCACTGCAAAGCGCTGAAACCAGCCTGGGATAAACTCGGCGACGAGTACGACGGTTCGTCCACGGTTTTGATCGGCGACGTGGACTGCACGGTGCACCAAAACTTGTGCCAAAAATACGGCGTGCAAGGCTACCCGACGTTGAAATATTTCACGGCGAACCCGATGGGCGACGCGTACAACGGCGGCAGAGATTACGAGGAGTTGTCTAAGTTTGCGAAGGAGTCTTTGGGTCCGTCCTGTGGGGTGGAACACATGGACTTGTGCGACGCCGAGCAAAAGAAGTCTTTGGAGACGAAGATGGCGTTGTCGGACAGTGAGTTGGACAAGTTGATCGAAGACTCGGACGCGAAGTTGAAGCAAGCCGACGAGGATTTGGAGGCGTTGTTGAAAGGGTTGCAACAGCAATACGAAGACGGGAAGAAGGCGAAGGAGGACGCGCAAGCGGCGCTTTCTCCGGAGTTGGCGCAGTTGAGATCGGTGAAGAGGTCGAGAGAAAATGGGGCGAAGCAAGAGTTGTAAATTGATACAAACGGCGACGACGACGACGACGATGGTGATGATTCTCTCGCGCTGGATGCATTGATGTTACCCACAGAGTGAGTGAGAGAGAAAGAGGAGGTTAAGAAGAAAAAGAAGAAGAGAGACCATATTAGAATCAAAAACGACTTACACACTATATAATACATATCTAAGAGGCTACAGCTATATAAAGCAACTTTCACATCAAGTTTATAATTACTATTGTATCTATCTACGCGCGACTACTCTGTTTCAACTAGTTGTCCTTCTCGTTTACATCGTCCGCGACCGGCTTCAAGAAATGTTCCCACGACACCCACTCTTCGCGTTGGCGATAAAATCGCATCGGGTCTCTCGGCATGTTCCAAGGCATGCGTTTCCCTGTCTCTTCCTTCACAAAATGCACGAATTCGACGCGTTTCCCGTCACGAAAATACTTCCTCTGTAAACTTTCTTCGTGCAAAAACGCTCTCGCTTCGGCGAGGGACATTTTTTCCGTTCGATTCTGCAACTTTGCGTATTTTGCCACCGTTGCGCTTCCGATTTCTTTCACGCGGTACCGAAGATCGTGACGACCGGCGTTGATGAGCTCTTCGTCCGTTGGCATGTACAAAACATCTTTCTGACTTTTTCTTTGCTCTTTGGCAAACGTTCGAACGTCTTCTGCGAGCGTTTTCAAGTATATTTTGAACGAATTGACGTCGTTTTCGCGTCGAGCGCGAATCCAGGCGCCTTTGCCCGGTTTCATGCGCATGCGTTTGGCCACCGTGACTGGACCGCCGTGTTCGACCATGTGTCTGGCGAGATCGTCGCGTCCAACGTTACGTAATTCCAAAGCGCTAGGAAGTCGCGTGCTTGCGCCAATCTTTTTGTTTTTCATTCTCTCGTCGCTGACTTCATCGTCCTCGTCCTCGTCCTGGTCGAATATCTCGTTCTCCATGCAATCCAACAATTCTTTAGAAAAGATGTCAAAGTTCAACAAGTGACGATCTTCCGCCCACCTCGCTCTTGGCCACTTCAACGTCTTCGCCACTGCACCGTATCCACCGTGTAACACCACCGCGTGATGCAAATCCCACCTTCTCGCGTCGATTAAGTCTCTTCTCGTTGGCATGACCATGTGCCGATCGTGGTCGTCTTCGTCTGGTTTCGCGAACGAAATCGCTCCGGAGATGTCGTTGTACCAAAACGTGCGTTGATCGTCGTCGTCTTCGCCGCTACCAGAAGCTGACATGTCGTCTTGTTCAAACCACATCGCGTGCACTAACGCTCTCAACTCGTCCGCTAAATTCTCAATGTTATCCCAGTAATAAAAAGGTTTCCGGAATGGCTCGAAATCTAACAAAACCGCCATCGTCAACCAATCGTACCCGAACAACTTTTCCACTCGTTTGATTAAATCTTTCCTATTTTCTTTCTCCAGCGATCTTTTCGAGGGCATGCCGTAGTGATTATCGCCTAACGTTCTCGCGTACGGCATCAAATCAAACTTCAACTGATCCAACGCCTCTTTCAACTCGGAGTCGTCTAAACTATCCCCTTCGGCGTCGAACGCGTCTCTCCCTCCTCGTCCTCTCAACAGTCCAACCGGCGGATCGATGAACAAAATTTTCTTCATCGGTATCATTTTCGGGAACAACGCAGGTGCAAACGGAATGTATTGCCAGTTGCTATCGTCGTCTGCGTCGTCGTCGTCGTCGTCGTCCACGTCGCTTTCTTTATGCACGAGCAACGTATACGCCGCGATATCCTCAGCGACGGAACCGCTCTCGTCTGCGTCTTCTCCCGCATCCTCCTTTTTATTTGCCTCCACCACACTCGAATTACTCATCATCCCGAAGGACAACGCCTCTAAAAACTCTAACGCGTCCTCTGAACTCGTCTCGCCTTCCACTTCCACCTCGATCTCGCCTCCGCTCGTGGCTAATATTTGAACCACTTTCCCAACCACCATTCTCGTGTTCCAATCGAGAACGGTCCACCCGAGCCACCGCGCGGCATCTGCGAGCTTTATTCTTTTCGAGTTTTCGTTTAAAGAGAAGATAACTGGCTCTATGGCATTTTCGGGATGCTCTTTGTCTTCTTTGTCTTCATCTTCATCTTCTTTCAAAGCGCGCACAACGTGACTTCCCCTAATTGGACGACGACGACGACATCGAGGATGATTGCGAAGAAAAAATGACGAGGAACACCTTTTTTGGGTGGTGCTTCGTTCAAAAGATACCGCGAGGTTGCGCATTCTCTCTCTCTCTTTCTCTCTCTTTTATTCGTATTCTCGACGCGTCGTTTACGTTGACGTCGTGGTCGTCCTTGTCTTCGATATCATCTTAAAGGGGAAAATTTTAGGGGAATTCCTTCATTTCCCGAACATAAAACACATACATAAGAAAAGATGTCAACGCGCGCGCAAAGAGGCGATCGAGGCAAAACGCGAGGCGCAGGAGGCATAGGAGTAGGAGCATCGGGAGTCTTCTCTGCCAAGAAAGCGGGAGGAGGAGGAATAGGAGGATTACAGCAGCAACAGAAGAAGAATACATCGCGGTGGGAGTTGCAAAACATCCATTGGGGCGGGGAAAGTCTCCCGAATTCGACGGCGTCGGGAGTGGCGGCAGGGGGCGGGAAACCGGTCGTTCCTCAGGAAAAAACCGCTTTAGTCACGAAATGGGTGAAAAGAATCGAGAATATAAACAACGGTGAGAACATGGAGACGAAGGAGAAAGAGGACGTGTTCGTATTGGGAGGAGGAGGAAAAGGAAAGAAACGGAGGAAGTTGGAGGTGGTGAAGCGCGTCGGGTACGAGGTCAAAGTAAAAAGGAACCAACAACGAGCAGCAGAAGAGCAGTAGAGCGTTTGTGAGGAGGAGGTGAAGGAAAGAAACGGAAGAAGTTGGAGGTGGTGAAGCACGTCGCGTACGACGTCAAAGTAAAAGGAACCAACGACGAGCGGCGGAAGAGCGGTAGAGAGAGTTTTGTAAATTTGAAGTGTACGATAATTAGACTCAATCAAAGTGTCTTCCCAGGTGTCTCTCTCTCTCTCTCTCTCCGCAAAGCGCTTTTGCACGCCGCGTTTCGCGATTTTAAACGTTTTTATCTCAACTCCCTCTTCTCTTCTTACCGCCGGCCGCGGCGGGCGTCGCCACGTCTTGTTTCTTCACTTCCAAGTTCTCCTCTTTTTTCATCAACAACTTCGTGCCGGTACTTAATATCGCGATCGAAGCCGCGGTTCCGCAAAGGATCTGAAACCACGATTTTTCGACGAGAGGAGTTTGGCTGCTACTGTCCGACGCCTTCGTGGTTGAATCCGCGGAGACGTTCAGCGCGTCCTTCTTCTTCGATTGGACCACTCCAGGGGACTCGGGAATGGGCGAAACCACCGCTTTTGCTTCTATCGTCTGCGCGGAATCGTGCGTCCCAGCATCAGCCGAAGAGACGACCGAGGACACAGTATCCGCCCCTCCCGTCGTCGCGGTTGTTCCTTTCTTTTCTTTTTTCTTTAACTTCTTCTCCTGTTTGCGCTCTTTCCGAGCAGAACTTCCGAGCATGATGTGAAACGAATGTGATTTGTTCCCTAACTTCTTAATTCTTCTTTCTCTCCAAACTCTTTCTCTCGCAAAGATTTGAAGAGGACGAGTTGTTGTTCAAGTTTTTCGTGGATGTTTCTTCTTCCTCCTCTTCTTCAGTTCTTCTTCTTCTCGCGATGAAACGAAGACGACTTAAACACAAGGACGACGGTTTATATCTCTTTCTTAATAACGAGTTTGACCGGTTATTTTTGGTCAATGCAAAAAATACGAGTAGATTTAATGTATAGATCAGGAATATTTTTGTTATATCTCTACGAACTTTTTGTTTATGTAGTACACCTGCTGTGCGCTGCGAGAGATGATGACGACGCGCGCGCACGTTGAATTGAATTACTCTACTCCTTCCGCCCCTTCCCTTCTTCCGTAGCGCGGCTGCTCTTCCTCTTTGCTTTTTCCACGACTCGTTTTTTCTCCTTTCTCGTTTTCTTGACATCCAGTTCCAAAGGTGGGGGCAAACTCCTCGCGATGAGCGCGCCCAGGCCGGTCAGGAACAGGATTTCGACGCACGTCGCGATGGCGCGCTCCGCCATGGTCGTCGCTAAATTTCTTTCCTCTTTCCTTTCGAGTGCGGTGAAGGCGTTTTTACTTCGCTCTTCTTGGTGAGTTTTTTCTTCTTTTTCTTCCCGGAAAGTATCTCTTTTGTTTTTTGCTTCTTCGTTGGGATGCTTTTGTCGCGCGCGGAGAGGAGCTTCTTGGCGGACTTCTTCCCTTCGCTGTTTAAGTTCGCGCTCGAGTGTTGGTGCTTCGGGTAGTTGCTGTCGTTCGCGCTGGTTTGTTTCTTCGGCGGCGCGTATTTCATCTTCTTTCTCAACGCGTTTTAGAAAAAGTGAAGAAGAAAGGAGAGTGACTTGAAGAAGAAAAGTTTGTGTTTCACATGATGTTTCTCATTAGAAAGCTCGTATCGAATTTACAACAAACAAACAATATTTCTCTCATATAACGGTAGTTGTAATCGTGGTAGTACTCGTATCGGTGAGTAAATGTATCGGAGAGTAAGTAGAACGTATATCAGTCAGGCGTAAAAGAGAACGCTCGGGAACCCTTTGTACGCGAACGATAAGCGCCTTTGAATTGGACCGAAAGGCGCGTTGACGCCGACGGTGCGAACGCGCTTGACCGTGGCGAAGAAGACTCGTGAGCTGCTCGTGACAGATTGAACGAACGCTTTGTCGTTGTCGATATACACAGCGCCGAGATAATAGGAGAAGTTGTCGATTTTCTCGGAAAATTCCATGACGGCGGTGATGACGTGTTCGGTCGATCGACTGGAGACCGCGACGAGTTCGGGCGGTTTCCTCGGCGGCGGAGGAGGAGGAAGAGGAGAAGAATAGAGAGGAGGGGCGATGTTCGGATTGGCAATGAACCGATAGTGTGATGAAAATCCAGACGTCCATCCAGGGTTGTTGTTGACGCCGGGCGTTTGACCTACGGTCTTCTTCGGGTTCGATGGATCTTTGACCTCTCCGACGTAACAACTCGTTCTCGCCGAGTCGTGCGCAAACGCTTCGCAAGTTTTTTTATCAGGGTAATCTTGGCCGTCGGGTGCGCTGTCGTGGCACAACCGGCAACACTCTTCGGGATTGTCTACGTCGTTGTATCTCATGAACGGCGCGATATCATACCGTGCGTTCGTTTCAATCTCATCGCACTCTTCCTTTTTCTTTACAAACGGAGGAACGAAGGAAGGCGGCATTTCTGGTATGAACGGCGGAATGAACGGCGGAGGAACGAAAACATTCGACATCGTTGCAGATTTCAGTATCGCTTCGATTTTATCGTGATAAACCTTCACGATGTTCAATATTGGTTCGTGTTCTTTGTCTTCCACGAACACGCAATACCCGTCTTCGTCGTATTGTTTCTTCAAAAGAGAGCCGAGATGCCAAAACAAGATTCCGCCGGCGCTTGGAGAGAGAGAAGTTCTTTGCTCAAACACTCCTCCTTCTCTCTGTATCATTGCGACTGTCGCCTCCGTCGCCAACTCGTACACTCTCTCATAGTAGGATGCCCGAACGCTGATCGGTTTCTTCTTGCCAAACTCTTCGAAAAGAATAGGCAGGCCTAACGCTTCCGCGTCTCGAATGTGCTGCCGTACCCACTGATCAGTAAAGCGTAACTTCTCCTCTTCGCTCGCGTCGCTCAACCAATCGTCCACCCATAAGTGCACGGTCAAAAAATCAAATCCGACAGAGTGTTTGATAAAATCGACGCCCCAGTTTCCGGCATCCGAAAACGGATTGACGTTCGCCGAGTTGGTGAAAGAAGAAGAAGAAGAATAAAACCCCTCCGAACCGAGCGATAACATGTGATTCATGTTCACCTCTCTGAACGCCTGAATCATCTCTTGACACCACTCGCTCATGATTGCATCTCTCACCATTCCATTCTCTCCTCCCCCTGATTCCATTCTCGGCTCGTTGATCAGCTGAAACGCAAACACACTCTCGTCGTCCTTGTACCTCTCCGCGACGTATCGCACGTACCTCTTATACGCCTCCTTAATCCTCACATCACGGAAGAACTCGCTCTTCTCTTTCACCCCGAACCAGTCGCAGTATTGCTTTACCCCTCCGTAATCCTCCCAAAAGTTTGTCAGCGTCAGCAACAACCGAATCCCTCTCTTTTCGCATTTCCGTAACAACCGATCCAACCCTTGAAAATTCTCCTCCTCGAACACTCCGACGTCTTTTTGCAACGCTCTGCCATCGAAATCTTTCCGATCGCCGTCTAAAAACGCCCAAACTCTCAACACGTTCGCCCCGGACGTTTTCGCGCCGTCCAACACCCTATCGACCATTTGCTGCCCTTCTTCGCGTCCGTTCTCTTCGTAGAGCAACGCGAACGCGTTCGCGCCGAGCGCGAGAAAGCGCTCTTCTCTCTCCAAACCACCACCAGAAGAAGAGAAAAAAGAAAACGACGCGCCGTCGCGGCGGATGAACCTTTTGTTAAAGCTTTGCTGCGCCGAGGACGCGCGAAAACAAACGAACAAAACGAGAACGAACAGAACGCGCGCGAAAGCGCCGTGAGATTGCCCTCGCGAGGATGAGTTTACAGTCATAATATAATACGCGTAAAAATACTGCCGTTTTTGAGCAAAAACACACACAAGAGCGGCTTCAGAATTTAACAAACTTTCGACTCGCAAGAACACACAACACGTAACGCGCGAAGAACAGAATGGCGAAAGACCAACACGTACCCCGCCGTTCATTTTCGCTGAAAAACACGCTCGAAACGTTCTACAGAGGCGGACCCATCTGCATCGACAACGAGCTTCTGGCGTGCGCGAATGGCGACGAGGTGACGGTCGTGGACGCGAAGACTGGCGGCGTGAAATCCCGAACGGAGGGAGATACGGAACCGATCACCGCGATGTGTTTCAGCGCGAACGGGAAGAAAGTGTTCGTGGCGTCGAGGTCGTTAGCGATGCGAGAGCTGGACGTGGAGAGCGGGAGATTTATTGGGAGGAAATGGAAACCGCACAAGATGCCGGTGTTGGCGGTGTCGGTGGACCCGAGTGGGCAGTTTTTGGCGACGGCGAGCGCCGATCGGACGATTCGGGTTTGGGACATCGAGAGAGGGTACGCGACGCACTCGTTCAAAGGTCATACGGCTATGGTGACTGCGGTTCAATTTCACGAGACGAGAGGGGTTTTGAAGCTGTATTCTGGTTCGGATTGCGGAGAGGTTGGATTTTGGGATTTGCGAGGGAACAAAGCGGACGCGCCGATGGCGAAAGATGCGCACGTGAGTGCGGTGACCGCGATTGGGATTTCGACGTGCGGGAAGAAGATTTTGAGCGCGGGGAGAGACGGTGTCGTTCGCGTTTTTGGTTTGAACGGGAAGGTGATATCGACGACGAACGTTGGAGAGGCGGTGGAAGCCGCGAGAGTGTTACCGAGGAAGAGCGCGTTGTACGGCAAGTCCGGAGAAGATCGCGAGGAAGACGGGAAGGTGAGGTTTGCGACGGTAGGGAGCGGAGGCAAGGTAAAGCTATGGAAGGAAGGCGCCGGGAAGGCGTTTTTGGAATCGAAAACGTTAACCGGTGGGGTGGAGAATAACGCGAAATCGAACACGGATTTCCAAGCGGCGAGCGGAACGTTCGTGGAGTGCCGATTAGCCGAGGATGGGGAGATGTTGTTGGCGGTAACTGGAGATGCTCGAGCACTCTTTTTTGAAACAACTGGTGGTAGTAGTAGTAGTAGTAGTAGTAAAGGAAAGGATAAGAACAATAGTAAAAAGGGTAGTAAAAGTGGATTGACGATTGCGCGAGAATTGATTGGCGACTGCGACGAAATCGTAGGTTTGGCATTTGCGAGAAGTTCGTTGGAGAAAACCGTGTACGAAAATGAAATCGCACTTATCAGAGATTACAACGATCCCGAAGATGAGAAAGCAAACAGCGACGACGATGTAGACGGCGACGATGACGCGAGAAAACGGAAATCGTTGAACGATGCCAACGCAGATAGGGAAACGTTGCCTCCACCTGAATTGTTGTGTGCGGCGACGTCGTCGTCGCCTTTACTTCGTATTTTCCAAGCGCATAAGGATAGGAACGCTGGTTTCACGTGCATTGCTGCTTTAGCTGGACACTCAGAGGCCATTTTATCCGTAGATTGCGCGCCGAGTAAAATAGTGAATGATAGAGAAGAAGTAGCGGTGAGTTTAGCGGCGACTGGATCCAAAGACCATATGGTTCGCTTATGGAACGTCGAAAAAAGGGAATGCATAGCGTTCGGTAAAGGTCACGTGAGTGCAGTAACTTCCGTTGCTTTCGCACCGAGAAAGAATGCACCGTTTGTAGTTTCTGGAGGGCAAGACCGCGCCTTGCGAATATGGGACGTGAACGCAGCTTTAGAATTGCACGCCAAAGCTAACGACATCAACAACAAGGAGGACGATGAAAACGATGAAGAAAATGTAGTCATACGTATGCCAGCGATTGCAGCGACTGTGGCGCACGATAAAGCCATAAACGGCGTGGCAGTGTCGCCAAACCATTTGCTAGTCGCGTCAGCTTCCGCAGATCGCACGGCAAAGCTTTGGAAGATGCCGGATTTGCTCTGCGCGGGCGTCTGTCGCGGGCATAAAAGAGGCGTGTGGGCGATTGCATTTTCTGATGCGGATAAATCCGTTGCAACTGCCGGTGGCGATAAAATTATTCGCTTGTGGGATTGTTCCAACACGACTGGTGGCGATTTGCCGTGTTTGAAATCGTTCGAATCGCATTCAGGCGCCGTGTTAGCGGTGAAATTTTTATCGTCCGGACAACAGCTCGCCTCCGTCGGCGGCGATGGGAAGCTCCTCGTTTGGAACAATAAAAACGGGTTAGCCGTGAAAGAGTTCGAAGCGCACGAAGACAAAGCGTGGGCGATGGCCCGAGGTGGCGACGGCGCGTACATCGCCACCGGTGGTGCCGATGGATCTTTGAAACTTTGGGAAGACGACACGTTGCTTGCTTCGAAACATCGCGAAGATAAAATGCAACTCGGCATTGAGAAAGATCAACAGTTGCAAGACGCGGAGGCGATTGGAAACGGGAGCGAAGCTTTAAAATTGGCGTTGAAACTCGATCGGCCGCGCGCGTTTTTACGCGTAGCTTCGCGTATGACCATGGAACGTGGCGAAAAAGGGATGCAAATTGCCAAAGGAGTTTTCAAAGAACTCGATACGGAAGAAACCGTGCGATTGCTCAAATACATTCGCGATTGGAACACAAACTCGAAGACGAGCGGCGTTGCAAATAAAATTTTAAAGTGTGTGTTGACGGCAAAGCCTTTGGATGCGATGTCAAGTCTGCCGGGAATCATTGATTTGTGCGCCGGATTGAAAGCGTACGCGATTCGACACCAAAACCGCGCGCAGAGGATGTATCAGAGTACATTCTTGATCGATACGGCTCTGACGAGAATGGGCGGCCTGAGAGAAGAAAGCGAGTTAATGCTTGATATGGATGAAGAAGAAGATGAAGAGGAGGAGGAAGAGGAGGAGGAGGAGGAGGAGGAGGAGCGCATCGCAACGCCTCCCAAACCAAAAAAATCATCGACTGCGGCTACAAAGACGAGGAAGAAATCGCGAGTATGGGAGACGGAAACGGTAATAGCGCCTTTGGAGAAGGAGAAGAAAGGAGGCGACGCGATAGAAGCTTCCGAAAAAGAGAAAGAGAAGCCAACCACGAAACCACCTCCTCGAAAGAAGAGCAAAAGCCCGTCGCCGGCGCCTCCGATTGAGAAGCGACCGACTCGCCGAAGCACGCGATCACAAACGCCAGAAGTAGAAGAAAAAGTAACCGCCGCGAAAGAAAATGAGAAAGAGAAAGAGAAAGAGAAAGCGGAAGAACAACAACAACCGTCGAAGAAAAAACGCGGTCGTCCTCCGTCCAAATCAAAATCTCCGCCCTCGCGCGAAGAAGAGGAACGCGCTGCGGAGGAGCCGCCCCCTGCGAAAAAGAAGCGAGGTCGGCCGCCCAAAGTACCACCCGCGTCAGCGACGAAAAAGAACGCGACGACGAAGAGTAAACCACCACCACCACCGAAAGTAGCGCTTCGTCGATCGCTGCGTTCTCGTTCTCGCTCGCCCACGCCAATTTAGGGTAGTAATAGGACCAAAGTAGCATTTGAAAGTTGAATTCGAAACGCGACACACGCTGCTCACCTCTCGAGAGTACACACCCCATGCGACATCATCAAATTCCTTTCGGCCGGCGCTGGTGCTCCTCCCCTTCTTCTTCGTTGTCCACCTCCTCCTCGTCGTCTTTACCGTCGAGCAACAAAAGAAGACTCAATGCATTGGGGAGGAGTATCTTCCCCAATGGAAGAAAAACGATCAAAGTCCAGGACGAGGTTGAGAACAACAACAGCAACGCGGCGATGATGACAACGACGATGAACACGAAGAAGAGAACGAAGATCACTTCGACGACGTCGACAAAAGTGGCGTTTTTTGCACTCGGCGACAAAAATAGACGGAAGAAGTGTTTCGTCGTCTCCAGAGGATCCTCGAGGAGAGGCATGATTGTTACCAAAGCCTCCTCTTCGTTTTCGGGGCGAACGACGAGCGGATCTGGCGGCGAAAAGAACGAGAACAAAACGAGGTTGTTTCAGAACGTTCCAGAGCCGTACAAGTCTATAGTTGCCATCGCGTTGGCGACCGTATTCGCGTCGTTAATTGCGAACAGCGACTTGTCGATCGCGTTTCCGTACTTGGCGCCGGTGCAGAGAGGGTGCGAAATTGTGAGCGTAAACGCGATTAAAACTTTACTGTTGGTCACGGACGGCGCGTTGGATACGGCGGAGTGCGCGTGGATTTTATTGAATAAGATGCGTGCGCCGTCGCAAGAAGTGGTGTCTGGGATGATTGGGATGCTTTCTGGAGTTGCGGCTTTAATTGTTGGCGCGGTTGGTACCGGGGCGTCTGCGGTTGGCGCGGCGTTTGCGTTTGTGACGTCCCGAATTGCCATGTATCTCGCGACGCTTGTCGTGTGGGCAGGTACAGGGAGTCCGGCGTTTGTTTCTGCGGTCGTTGCGAGTATGCAAGGGTTGTCGACGCCGGTGGTGGTTGCCATCACGGTTGGCGCGACTATCTTGATACAGAACGCGTGGAAGATGTGGAGAGGCGACGGAATTGAAAGTAGCAGTAGTAATACAGTTGCGGAGGCGGCGGTACCGCAGCCCCCGCTCAAGGCGGAACGGGTCATTCGATCTGCCGCGGCGATTGAAACGCCGCCGCCGAGACCCTCGCCGCCGCCGCCACCACCACCACCACCACCCGTTGTGTCTGAACCAGTGGTGGCACAATCGGTTGTATCTGAAGTCGTCTCGACGCCGGCTGTTGCATCCAGCCCGCCACCGTCGACGCCGCGAGTGGTTGACAACGAAACCGAGGAAGTCAGAAGAGTCTTCGAACGTCTCAAAGCAGAGGCGGAAGCGAACGCGAACATCGCCAATTTGAATAACAAAGAGAAAAGGGATGGGACGAATAGAGTTGGCTCCAAGCAGCGATTCCAAGCATTTACTTATCTGGTGAAGGAAACTTTGGACTCGATCAAAGGTGTTACGAACAAAGACGCAGACGAAGTTCTCTTCGACGCGAAATTTCAAGCGAAAGAAGTTGCCAGCATCACCTCAAAGAAGTTAAACGAAACGTTCTCCGATAAAGAGCAGTTTGAAGAAAGGTTGAAGAGAACGTTCAAGAAAACCACCAGCATCGCCAACGAAGCCGTCCTCGCCGCGACGCCGGTGTTCAAAGAACTCTCTCCAGTGCTCTCGAAATCAGCGAAGAGAGCTGCTCGACAGTTACGAAAGGTTGACGTGAGTCAAATGTCGACTTCTTCCGTCGAAACTACTAAGTTTGACCTTCCGAAAGTAGAGATGCCTGAGATGCCCAAGATGCCCAAGATGGAAAAGCCGAAAGTTGACACACCAACGAAAGAAAAAAAAGAAACAAAGAAAGTAGAAGAAAAGAAAGAGGAATCGCCAAAACCGTCAGCATCATCATCTGTGATTGAAGAGAAGGACACTAAAGCCATCGAAGCCGCGAAGAAAGAAGCGGCCGAGAAGGTTTTGAAGGAGATGGCGGCGTTGGAAGAGCAAATGTCTCGAGACGTTGAATCCGCGCGCGACAAGGTCACGGAAGCGGAAAGGGAAGCCGGCGAAGCCTCTACATCTGCATCTTCCAGCGACGACGTAGAAATCTTAAAAACTGCAGACGGTATGTTGCGCTTTTCCGTCGACGATGACGAAGAAGGCGCCGTCGCGCCGAAAGTATCGGGAGCCGCCTCCTCCAAAAAGCTCAACGTCCCCGACGTCGAGCTTCCAGCCGGCACGAAAGTCATTCGAGATTCCGAAGACGACGGCGATACGAAGTAGTCTCTCTCTCTCTCTGAATGGTGTTGCGTATACAGTAGTCTTTTCTAGCAAGCGTGTCTTCGTTTACAAATTGTAAATATTCTCTTTTAGTTTACCAGGTACGAATTCCTAATAATAATACTAAAAAGAGCAACACTTCTGTTGCTTTCAAAAACCCATCACTCGAAGCACTTCATAAAATCAAACGCAGGAAAAACGCGAACAAATATACACCATGACGACGACGACGACGAAACGCGCGGCAGGGGTTGTCGCGCGTGTTGTGCAACGAGCGATGGTGACGTGCACCACCTCGCCTCGTCCTTCTTCTTCTTCTTCTTCTTCTTCTTCGTTGTGGTATTCGACGACGACTTTCGTCCCCACTCGGGAGAATTTAAACGTCAGGACGGAATTCCAATCGTCGTCACCATCGAGAAGCGCAACGACGCCAAAAGGAAATAGGAAGATAAAAGGAGAGCATTTGGATTGCGCGGTGGTCGACGCGATGAGCGCGCGAGAGATGGTGTTTTTTCGTCCTCGGTGCTCGGAGCAAGATGCAACGACAAGTTATTCGAACAGCAACACTAGAGAGCAACAAAAGGGAAGGATAGCGATGCCCTTCGTCGTCGCCGGGGCGGCGATTCCATCTGTGCACGACGAGAATATTAGCCGTGAGATAGTGAACAACGTTAATATTGATGTAGTCGAAGACGCGCTGAGGAGGCTGGAAATAGCGTTTCCTCCGGCTTCGACGAGTACAGAGGAGAACTTTGGGGACGAAGAGAACAACAACGGGATGTGGTGCAAAACGCACCTGACGTATCAGCCGTCGAATCTAGTGAGGAAACGAAGGCACGGGTTTTTAGCGAGGAAGAGGACGGTTGGTGGCAGACGAGTGCTCGTGCGTAGAAAAGCAAAGAAGAGACGAAAGATGTCGGCGTGAGATTAAAAGAATAATAATTTGTAATAAATACCGGGTCGTTCATAATAAAAAATGTTCCGTATTATGCGCATAATAAATAAAAGCCTCACGTATGAATATATTTAAGCCGAATAGATGACGTCGTTATCTAAGAAGACACGTTTACTCGCTCTATTTCCATCGTGTGCGTGCGTGGACCACGCTAAAGGATCGATCAATTCTTCTCCCACTGCTGCGGCACCGTAAAATCCCAACACCAATACCGCGCTCGGTACCGGCGAGAGCCATCCAAAAGTACTGGCAAACGAGAATGGTGCCGAGAATGCGTAGAAGAATAGCGCGGTGAGCGCGATGTGTCGGTATAACGTAGGAACTGGCGTGTCCACGACTCGGAGTATAGTCGTCTGAGACTGAAGAAAGTTCTCGCAGTGATTGTAACAATCGAAAGCGGCTTCGTCACTTACCAGAGCATTTTTACGCGCGAATTCCACCGTACGTTGCAGCTCGGCGACGCACGCTGAAGCTCGACTTTGGTGCGACGTTGCTAGAATGGCATCTTTAAGTTTTGCGTCATGTCCCATGTGAGTGAAAACATCTGCAATAGATGGTACTCCGACGCTCGAGTCGGCAATATCATACGGATCGAGAGGCTTCAGAGTGAACGTCGAATCAAAATTGGCTGCAGGATCACCCGCTTTCCTCGTATTTTCGATATCACTGCCGGCAGTTTGCGAATACATTGGAACACCGAGCCGGTGGTCGCGCACAGTTCTTCGAGCAAAGACGAGTGCAAGGTCGAGTAGACGCCGAACGCGTTCTCGCAAGACGTTAGGATTGACTCCCCCTTTATTCACGCTGTCCACGCTGAAGAAGAAACTCAACGCTTCTTGCTTGGACAGTTCTTCCTCGGTTGCAGATTTACGAGCAGTAAAGAGCCCACGCTGTTTTGCTGAACTCTTTTTTGCGGATGTGTTGCCGTTGTTATGTCCGAAGCAGGTTGCTGCCATGACGTTTATTGACCGGGCGGAATCGTACATGTCATCCAAAGCGACGAGCACTTCGTACCATTTACGATAAGCAACGTGGGCAATGTGCGATAAAGCAAAACCAACCACTACTCCAGTGAGTCGATGCGCTGTTGAATCGAATGATACAAAACAATCTCCTGTGTTCATGGCATCCGAAAGCTTCCCGCAGGATACTTCTTTTAGAATCGTGGCAAAATAAGCGACAAACACCGCGGCAAGAAGTTGGGGAACGCAGTTTGCGTATATCGTGCCTCGCATTACGAAGAGCTGAGAGATGAAGTAAAATCTGCCCCTTTCCACTCTTACCGCCGCGCTGTCCGATTTCAAAGTCGTGACAGACTCGCAAAGCTCCGCGAGAACGGGAGATTTCTTCTCTGTAGCTTTTTTGGACAAGCCAGCCTCCTCCGTCTTTGAACGCGTCAACTTTGGCGATACAGATTGTTTCACTCGCATAATCGCCTGATAATCCGGGCATTGCTCGCCAGAATTGTCGATGACGTCGTGCAACGCTTCGCAGTCGTGCCAGAGATTCTGTCCGAACACGGATAAATCGTGGTTTGGTTTTATCCAGCCGAACGGTTTTTCCAACCTTTCCCCAACTTCCAGAACTCCATAGAAACAAAGCGAGACCAAAGTAGCCGGCCAAAACGCGGCGTACTTAAAGCTCGCGGTAAAAAGGAGAGGACTCGAGAAAACGAAGAAGAAGACAATCACATTTATCGCGTGAACCAAAACTCGCGGCGTTTGCGTGTGCGCTGCACGATGACAGCTGACGACTGCCGATAACGCTTGCCGGGTCTCTCTGTGGAGGTCCGCGGCGCCACGGTCGCACACAAATCTCTTAACTCGAAGATTTTCAACGAACGCGTGCAACCTCGTCGCAACGAAATTCAATCGTCCGACTGGATCGTCAATTTTAAGCAAAGCATCGTGGAGTTTATCATCCTCTTTCTCGGACTCAAATATATTTTTATCCAATAATCGACCGAGGTTGGGGCCTGAACCGGAATAACGGTCGGCGAGGAGGACGTTCGTATCGTCATAATGAATGAGCTCGCCATTCGGGCCAACACCTAAAGTAGATTCGCGAAGATATATACGCGCCATGGCGAAAAATAATGTTGTTAACCTCAGAACATGTGCCCTTGGAGATACGCGAATTGTTGTACTTTGTGCGGTTGCGTCTGACAGCGATGTCATCTTCCCACCGTCACTGATGAACAACAGTTGCGGATTCACGAAAGCACTCGTTCCCATATTCAAGTTTCTCAAAGAACGTCTGAGTTTTTCAAGCGATACTTTAGCTTCATAGTATCTCTCATAAGCGTATCGAAATCTGTACACAATGACGAATGCCAATATGGAAGCTACGGCTGTATGCGCATCTTTCGAAAACGTTACCTGACACTCGCTCGGATTTCTGACGTCTGCGCCGCATTTCCATACCTTTGCTGCTTGGGCGAGACATGCCAGTAACCCAGCGATGAGACACTGCGGAATGAGTTTCGACAATACGGTGTTACGAAACTTAAAGACGTCTCGGAATACGCGAGCGTGGGAACGACTCTCCGCATCAGTTTTTCCACCCGTGATCGGCACATTCGAGAGATCAGAACTGGTCTCGGGCATTTTGGGGGGAACATGACCTGATTCAATATCACCACTATTTGCATCCGTCGTGGTGGGAGAAGTAGGACATAGGTTCGAAGGTTTACCAACCCCAACGTCAACCAGCGCATCGGTTGCCGAATGGGGAGGGATTTTCTGCGAATGTTTACCTGAACTCAAAATATCTGATACCGCAGAAGGTAAAGCCAAATCGAACGTAACTTCACGAAATGTTCTCGACTCTTTGAAATGTGCAAAACCAGCGGCCTCAATGTCGTGACCATCGGTATCGTAATCGAATGGATTCTCCATATTGCGCGCTACTTCCGCAGTGCCGTAAAAAGCAATCGCAATCAGCATAGCCGGCGCCGGTGACAACCATCCAAAACCAGCAGTGAAAATAAACGGCGCAGAATAAACGAACGCAAATAGAGCAAAATTCAACAGATGTAAGTATATCCACGGCATTTTGGTCTCGCTGATTCGTTCGAGATTATTGCACGCAACCAAGCAATCGTTGAGATCGTCATACAAATCAAAAGCGCCGCGTTCGGAGATATCGTTTCTTTTGCGCGCCTCTTCGACGAGTTTCTGGCACTTGGCCACGACAAGCGCTGGCCGAGACGATGGAAGCTTTCCACACATGAAATCTTTTTCGCTTTCCGTGAGAATCACGGCAAGCGAAGGATTTCCTCGCGGATCTTCTCGAATTAATTGACTGAAATCAATATTCGTACTCTGAACTTCACCGACTTTTCGGACGCCGTATCGCGTTTCGCGCGCGATATGTCGAATGAAACCAAACATACAGTTCGATAATCTTCTGAGTTCATCGCGAAGTTCCACAGAGCTGATGAACGCTGTCGAAGCCTTATAGGCGTCTCCGTCATACTGGAGTTCACCGGGCAAATCCGGTCTGAGGAAGGCTAAGGAGCCACATGCGAAGTTTCGCGCACCTTCGCACAAAGCACCCATGAATTTCTTCGCCTCGTAGTATCGATAGTACGATATGCTGGCGCGAAAACACAGAGTGAAGCCGATAACGCCACCGCAGACGGAGTGCGCCGTGTCGCTGAAGGCGAATGCGCAGTCTTGATGCGACGTCACATTCTTACCGCACTGTTTCACTTTCGTATAGTTTGCGAGCCCAGCGAGGAGACCTGCAAATATCGTTGGCCACAGAATACCCGGCAAGACAGTGTTATTCCACGCGAAGAGATCAGTGAAGAATGACATGGACGTCAAACGACGTCGTTGTACCGAGGTTGAGATATCGTGTATCTCCGTGGACGCTATACCGGCGAATGATTCTTTCTGTGCAATGTCGTTGAAGAGCTTCTCGGACACGCGACGCAAACCTTCCTTACGGTCGACGGACTGCTTCGAAGCGATTCCGCCACCGCTACTGATAGTTTGCGCGACTTTGGCTTTATCGAGCACCGGCGCTTCCTCTGATGCCGAGACTTTGGAAGCCTTATCACGGCCCCCGGCGTTTCCCAGAGATGCTTCTCGAATATTTCCAAGGAAAATACGCTTGAAGTCGTGGATCTGCGCAGATTCTCGCGCCAACCGTCTACCAAGATCGCCCAAGTCGTGGGAGGGACTCGTCCAGTTGAATGGATCAGCCATGGCCGTGCCCATCTCGTTGATGCCGTAGCAAGAGATGACGACGATACCTGATGGGATAAACGCAATCCATTTGAACGTGACGACGAACACAAACGGCGCCGTAAAGACGAAAGAAAAGAGAATCAGTTGCAACAAATGCGTAAATGCACGTGGAACGGGTGTTGTTGCCACTCTGTTTGCAGCTCGCGTAGCTGCAAGCGTCTCCTCCAGCGTTTGATACACTTCAAACGCCGCGCGTTCACAGACGTTCCCGAGTCTGCGCTGATGTTCAACAATCGTTTGGATTTGAAGACATGCGTACGCACACCTTGAAGGTATGGGAATATCTTTATACGAATTATTAAACACGCTTGCATCCACAATGGACGGGTCATTCGTTGTACTCACATCCTTCTCAATAACGAGCAACTCTTGTATTTTCGGACATCCGTAGGGGTCTTCCGTCAACATAGATTCAGCAGTCATCTTCCTTCCAAACTCGTCGCCGACTCGAGACTCGCGAACCTGAATACGTACAGACGCATACGCGATGTTCGTTAAACGAAGTATTTCCATCCTAGCTTCTTCGCAAGCTTTCAAATCCTTCTCGAATTTGTCCTTACTTCGCCTCGTCGATTTGCCTTGAACGACGTACTCGTAATCCCCTTCCGATGGCTTTTCCCCACATTCATAATCAATCGGGCGTATAAAAGACGACGTTAATACATTTACATTCCGCAAAGCAACGTGTAAGCGACCCAGGCACTCTTTTGCTTCGTAGTATCGATCGTACGCCCAATCCGCTCGAAAGACGAGCAAAAAACCAAGAGCGATGGCGGCAATACCGTGCGCGGTGGGATCCATAGCGATCAAACATTCGGAAGCATCCTTGACTTGGGAACCGCAGGAGAGGTACTTTGCACCTTGTGCAAAGAATGCAAGTCCTATTGCGAGTACAACTTGTGGAATAACATCAGGTAAGATTGTATCGCGCCACTGGAAAATATCGAGGATAAAGTCAATCTTGAAAGATGACGACGACTTCAACCCGACGAAGCCGTCGCCTCGACGAACGCGATCGACTGGAGGTAAATCTCGATCACGAACTTCTCGATTTACCACCAACTTTGCAGCTTTCATAGATACACACGCATCTCCAGGCGGGAACAGCGGTTGCGTTCGATTGGTATCTTCGGAAGATTCGCTCATACTCGAATTACTGCTCACGTACGCGTAGTGTTTGCCTAGCGCGGAAAAGTATCTCTGCAAACCGGCTCTTTGAGAGGAGTGCGCATCTTCAGCTTTCTCTTTGCTCTCCACTTCATCGTCACGTTTTTGCACGAGTATCTTTCTACTCTCGTGAATTCGAGCGACGTCTTCGAACAGTTCCGCGCCTAACTGCGACAGATCGTGAGATGGCGCTTCCCACCCGAAGGGGTTTTCCATCTTTTTGGCAACTTCAGCGACACCATAAAACGCCATCGCAAGCAAAGCCGAGGGCATTGGTGTGAGCCAATCGAACGTTGCCGTGAAGCAAAACGGTGCCGAGTAAACAAAAAAGAACAGCAAAGTCGTCAACATGTGTGCGTACTTATTCGGTGTCGGCGTCGTTGTGATGCGCTCGCACGTCTTCACGCCGGCGAGAATACCCGAGCAATCGCGATAGATGTCCAAAGCACCTCGCTCACACACTTGACCAAGTCGTCTGCGTTTTTCAACAATATCGAGAATCTTTTGCACTACGGCATTTGCGCGATTAAACGGCTCGAGATGTACGAACGCTTCAATCTCTACCGGATCTTGAAGCAGATCGAGCAGCGACGGTTTCCCGGCGCGATCGTATCGCACAACTTCATCCGCCGATATCGTTCCGCTTCCAATCGAATTGTCCGCGTTTTGAACGTCATCCGAGTATCCAATCCGCGATTCGCGTAGCGCGATTCGAAAAAACGCAAAGAGAAGTTGACTCAATCGCGCGAGCTCTTTGCGATCGTCCTCATTTACGTCTTTTTGCGGCGTTCCTTCTTCTTTTTGTTGTTCCCTCGTCGTCCCCGAAACGAAAAAACCTTCCTCCTCTTCTTTTTTGGTATCAGTACTCGCTCCAACGGTATCGCCATCTTTATCGCCAATTGAAGCAAAAGAAGCAGAAGACGCGGTGCAAACGAACGAGCAAAACGCGACGTTCAAATTCCTCACTCCGTCTCTCACTCTTTCGATCGCCTCTCTCGCCTCGTCCCATTTCTCGTACGCCAAATTCACTCGAAACACCAACAAAAACGACAACACGACTGCCACCGACGTGTGTCCTTCCACGCTAAACGCCACGTCGCACTCCTTATCCTCCATCACGTTCTCCCCGCATCTCTGTATCTTCAGCGCGTTCGCGAAGATCCCAATCAAAAATGCCAACACCATCTGCGGTAAAACCGATGGAATCACCGTCCCTCGAAAACGGAAACACTCTCTGATCCATCGAAACGCCGTGATTTGCGGTTGGTTCATGTCCAAATTTCGTTTCTTATTCGTAAACGTCACCACTCGATCTGAGGGTTGCTGTGTCCTCGTCGTCCTCGTCTTCATCGTCTCTCTTCTTCTTCTTCTTCTTCTTCTTCAACAACAAAAGCAATAAAAGGTACGCGTCGTCTCTCGTCTCTCGAGCTCTTTATATTATGCGCGCATGCGAGATGCTTTTAAATGAAGCTTTTTTTTTAACAACAAAAAATTAAGCGTTTTTATGAAAAAAGAAAAGATCTCCTCTTTTTCTCAAAATCACGCATCAGCAATATGCTCGGTAAAATAAAAGTGGAAAGCTTCGTTACAAAGACAAATAGTACATATACAAAGTCGTGTATTGAAAATTCCCACTCTCTGTCTGGTGTTCCTATTCGAAAAGTCTTCTTCTGTGCTCGCGTCATGGACCAGTTCTTCTTCTCTCGCATTTTGTGTCGTCCATAAAATATTGTTTCGTTTGCGACGATTTCAACAAAACGGATTGCGCAAAAATGAACGTTGGACAACCACCCGGAGATGATGATGATGTAAAATCATCATCGCGTCAAAATCATCGGACGTCTCTCAAGAAAGCGCATTCGTCTCGCGTGTCGAAAGAAAAGCAGCGACGAGATGCGCTCGCGAGACAAGACAATGCGAGGCGAGATTTCGCGGACCACGCGAGACGCGTCGTCGTCCAAGCGTCGAAGGAGGAAGAGTCGGAATCAAAAACAAAGAGAGGAAGAGGAGAGGAATATGTGGACGACGACGAAGGAGAAGAAGGCAAGGAGGAGAAGAAACGGATGAAAAGAACAACAACAAAAACTGGTGATGGTGGTAATGACGATGATGTCGATGTAAAAAAAACCGAAAGAGGTGAATTGCAACTGCCGGAATACATGACGGATGTGCCCACGGATTTAGGGGAAAATTGGCTCTGCCAACCGAAACCGAGAGGAAAACGGTGCGCGGTGATCGCCGCGAGAGGGAGGACGAGTGCATTCGATGCGCGCGGGAAGAGAATAACGCTGGAAAATAAGAAGAAGTACTTTCAAAGTGCAATACCAGGAGGGAGTTTTCAGACGAGAGGTAATTCGGAGACGTTTTGTATATTGGATTGCGTGTACGGCGGCGGCGAAAGGAGAAGAGTAGGGGACGCGGCGGTTGCCGGAGATGACGACGCGATGGAGGAAGATGGGGGAAACGCAAACGACGACAACGGAGGAGGATATTTTGTGGTGCTAGATGTGATGGCGTGGAATGGCGCGGAGACGTACGGATGTGACGTGGAGTTTCGGAGCTTTTGGTTGCAAAGTAAGTTTGCGAGCGAAATCGACTCGTGCGCGGTCAGCCGCGACGGGCACGAGTATCCCATGTTTCCAGCGCCGATTTTTTCGTGCGCGACGGTGAATGAATTAAGGATGTGTTACGAAGGCGCGAGAATGAAGAGTTTTGGAGGGTACGTGTTTGCGTGCGACGGACTCATCTTTCGCGATAAGAGAGCGTCGTATACCCCTGGCGAGAGCACGCCTTTGGCGTTGCTCTATAAAGACGAAGCGCTTTGCGAGAGCTGCGGAGAAGGAACGTTTCGCCGAGAAGTTTTAGAGAGAGGATGCTTTTTGAAAGTAAAAAGAGATGGAAGTGGTGGAGACTTGTGCGCGATAGATGATAATACAGTTTTAGTATCAGCGGGAGGAGGGAATCAATTGAATCCTAACGTTGCCGTGCGCTGCGAATGGGAAGGCGACAAATTAGTTCCGCGGGGAAACTGCGAAAAGAAAGGAACGCGTCCGGATGCGTTCTCGAAGATACAATTTTACATCGCGTGCAAAACCAACAACCCACTGACGATGGACGAAATAGCGTCGTCCGTGTGTAAATAGCGCGTAGAACGAGAGGAGCTTAAATTATAGAGAGTTAGTTAGTCATCGCGTTTCTCAAACCTTTCGTTCGCTATTTTCGTTAGCTATTTGTCCTTCTTTGTTTCTTTCTCATCTTCGTTTTCTTCTTTTTCCTTACCTTCGTCGTCGTCCTTGTTATCGTCATCATACGCGCGACCGAATTCGTTCACGCGACTTTTATCGACGCCATAAATCCATCTCTGCCATAGGTACCCGAAGAAAATGACGTCGTCTCGGAGACAGGCGATGCGATGTTGCCACGGCATCGCCACCGCAAACGAAAACACGTCGTCGATAAACGTGTTGAAGGTTTTATACATGAACGCGCGCCACGGCAAGTGTGCGACGGATTTCAACTTGTAGTTTATATACAACTGAGGTGTCATGGCGACAAACCCGAATATATACACCCCGTTCGCGGCGTTTCGAAGGAACCACGCTTTCCACGAGCGGTGTTCATGATATAAAAGAGACCGAATCGACAACCCGACGACGCACGGGAACACCGCAAACACGAGCCACTTCATAGCTTTCGCGTCGGCTTCGTCGGTATCTTTTTGCATTTCTGAAGCTTCTTCGTTATTTTTCTTCCTCGCTCTCTTTGCTGCGACAAACTTCCAACACTTCCATAATTCGAGCAACGCGGCGATGCCGGTTTCGACAACGATAATACTCGACGCCGTCCCTCGCGACTCCCAAATGTTCAAAAAGATGATCGTCGAGCAAATAAAATTGGACCATTGCGATCGGACCGACAACCCTTCCACGTTTGTTCTCCCTTTCCAAAACCCGACGTCGTTTTTAAACGCTAAGAATGAAAACCACGAGTGCATGATGCTCACGATAAACGTGGCGACTAACCATCGCCAATCTTGACCGACAACCATTTCTCGCACTTCATCTAAATCGTCGTCGGTGAAACCCATGGTCGATTGGAGTTGGTCTAGCGTTGTTTCTACGTTACGTAACATACGATACACACCGAGTGGGAGCGGTTGTATGAGCAAGGAGATGACTGGGTCGTCCGGATACGCATCTTCATCTTCGTCTTCCTCCGAGGAATCCGTTCTCGCATCAATCATCTTCAACTGTCGCCACTCTCTTTTGGAAATGGAAATATCGTCCATCATCGCCAACGGCCTGTACGATCTTGTTTCGTAATTCAGCATTCTTAAGCCAATATCCATCGGCGCTCCGTGCGCGAAAAACGGAAACGGCGATTTTACTTTCAACACTCGCAAGTGAGGTCGCAAATGCGGCAAAATCGTCGTACTCGCGCTATTATTCTTAGCCACGCTGTTGTTACCATTACCAGACGCACCCGTCGACGTCGTCGTGCTATTCTCACCACCACTGCTATTATTACCGCTACTCTTAATACTATCCTCTCCTCCTATCAACTTTTGAGTCTTCCTCCTCTCGCCGACCCGAGCGTATTTGAGCACGTTCACGCTCTCCCACCAAATCACGTCCCGCTCATTTCTCAACGGCGCTTCATCCTCGTAACCATCACTCTCATCTTCATCTCCAATCTTCGTCATAAACACGTGCGCGAACAGCATCGTCCCGTTTCGTTCTCGGACGTTAAACTCTCGCAAAGGAATCGTAATATTCTCGACCACATGTTTCGCGCCCCATCGCGCGTTCGCGCTCGCGACTCTTCGCGCCTCCCTTTTCTTTTCTCCACCGTTAAATTCAGCCATAAACGCTCTTCTGTCTTCTTCCGCTTCGTCTGAATCCTCGTTCTCCCGCTCTTCTTCTTCTCTCCTCCTCCTATTCCTCCTCGATATGATTTCCTCCATCACTTTCCTCTCGTTTTTCGTCTCCGACACGTACGCGTGGACGCGGAAATCCGCGTCCAAGGTTAAACTCGGAAACACGCACGCACGTTTCTTCCTTTCCCCAACGTTCCCGTCCTCGCATTGTCCCGGAAAGAACAGTTGGAACAGATTTAAACTCACGACAGTCACGTAGAAAAAGAAGAGAAACTGCGGGATTTTTGACACCGAGAAAGGCATCTCTTCTCTTAAAGACGCCGCCGGGGACGCACGCGACAAATGTTCGCGTCAAAGTCTCGCTGTTGTTGTTCAATCTCTCTTTCACACCCCGCAGAGGCCACAGGGGGCCGCGCGAGACGGCGTTCAAAGGGGCGTCTTTTAATGAAGAAAATCGGTTTTTTCCCTCCACTTTTCCCTTCGGGAAACATCTTGAAAAGAAGGAAAAGAGAGAGAGAGAGAGAAAGAGGTGGCATCATGCGGGGGTCGTTTTTCACAACCAACGGGAGCGCGCACAACGCGCGCTTTGCGAGTGGGACCACCGGTGTGCACAAACGCAAAAAAATGATGCTTTTGGTCCTCCTCTTCGTCGTCGTCTGTCTCGTCTGCGGAACGTGGACGTTTCGAGGGAGCAGCGCTGCAGGGAAAAACGACGCCCCTTTTACTTCTTCTTTGTACTCCAAGAGAAGCGGAGGCAAAGGGAAACAAACGCTCTTGGATTCGTTCGAGAAAGAAGTGCACGAACACGTCTTTGAACCGATCGCGCACGGATTATTCGGCGGTGGTTCCGATGATGATACTGTTTCGGATGAAGATGATGATGATGATGATTCCGAGAGAGGAGGAGAAAAAGAGGAGGAGGAGGACGAAACAATCGCCGCGGACGCGAACGCGGATGTGAAGTACCGAGAAGAGAACGAAAAAGCGGAAATGCACGACGAGGAGGAAAATCAAGAAGCGGACGGGTACGAAGTCGCGACGATGGAGAAGAACGCTGCGATTGAACGAGAGGTGAGGCTGGAGGAAACGGCGAGGAAGGCGAGCAACATGCCCAAGGCGTTTGCGATACATCGAGGGAACGCGAAGTGCGCGAACGCGCCGAAAGAGATGTTGCCGAGGTTCTCGAAACAGTTTGGGTTGAGGAAGAAAGAGAGTAAGGTTTTGCCGGCAAAAGCGGGGTATGTTGGGGTGTCCAGGATTGACGGGGCGACGAAAGGGACGGTAAGAGTGCGAACGGAAAACGGGCCGAGGACGAAGAAAGTTGAATCGAGCGCGAATCCAACCGTGAAGAATAGAGACGAAGAAGCGTTGATTGCGTGCTTGGAAGATTTGTCCAAGTGTCAGTTAGACTCGGAAAATGACTCGATTCGAAAAGCGGCGTGGAAATTAGGCGGGACCATGGACGCGAAATTAGGGAAAAGTTTAGCCGGCATCGAGAGAAAGAAAACGTGCGCCATCGTAGGCAACGGCGGCGCTTTAATGGCCAAAGAGTACGGTCAATACATCGACAAACACGACGTCGTCGTTCGAATTAATGTTTTAGACAACAACAACGCCAAGTTCAACGCCAGTTTAGGTCAAAAAGCAACCCATCGGGTGTTGAGTTACAAAATGAGCAAAGACGTGTGTTGTTTACAACCCGCCTCGAAACACCCTCCCGATAACGACGAGCTCATTTATTTAGCCTGGTTTCCGGCCATGCGCAAACAACTCATCTCGCGCCTCGCCAAACGACAAAAACGGAAAGTCATTGAAATGCACGACGCGCATTTAAAATCAATCATCCAGTCGTTCAAAAAAATGCGCGAAGAACTCGTCCGACTCGGATTCGGCCCTTTCGAAGACTGGGAATACATGACTTCCGGCATGCACGCCGTGTTAACCTTCGCGCGATCGTGCGAAACCGTCGACGTGTACGGCTTCACCACCGATTCCGGTGGGAAAGAACCGTACTGGTTCACCGGGAGGAAAGTCGCCCCGAGATCCGGTCGAACGCAACACGCCTGGGACCACGAGCGAATGATTTTGAGGCTCCTCGCCGCGAGCGGCGTCGTCAACGTTTGCACTTAGTTTACGTAGTAAAAAATAATAAAGAGAGAAGAAAAAGAGAAAGAGCGTTGTTGTTGTTGTTGTTATTATTATTAGGCGCACTCTAATGCGCATCCATCTCAGATGATGATCATCGCACCACCGCCCGTCGTATCGTTTTTTGCTCTTCTTTTTCCCTCCTTTGCACATGCTCTGATTCGTCATAAAAAAATGGGCGACACGACGAAGCGCAAGTCCGGTCGTTCGGACGACCCCTTCGACGGCGAGGGTGGTAAGAGCGCGAAGAAATCGAAGAAAGAAAAGAAGGAGAAGAAGACTCGGGAGAAGAGAAGCGACGATGAAAGCGAGGACAGAAGTAATCACAAGTCTTTTCCGGCGGCGTCGTCGGGGAAAACTGAAACGCCGCCGACGACGACGAAGAAACGAGCTTTCCGTTTACGCTTAAAAGGGATCGCTCCGAACACGGACAAAGCGCAAGTCGCGCAATTTTTATCGGTGAGCGAATCGTGCGTGCGAAACGTCTTTCACGGCGAAGCGATCGTGATGGTTGATACCGAGGAAGCGTTTCAACGATGCGTGGAGAAGGACGACGAGAAATTAAATGGCCGGTTTGTGAAGGTGACGGACGAAACGAACGGGGCGCGGAGCAATCTAGGCAGGAACTTCCTCACGCCAGGGAACAACGGCGAGAACAATGCAGAGGTGAAGAGGAAAACGACGACGAACGAACGAGAAGGACGGGATTGGACGTGCGAGAAGTGCGGCGGGGAAAATTTCGCGAGACGGGAGACGTGTTATAAGTGCGCGGCGGGGAAGTACGGGGAACAGCGAGAGACGCCGCCGGTGATGAAAACGAGCGCGAGCATCAATACTGCCGTCATTAAAAAACAAAACAACGCCGGAGATAGAATGGTCGCGCAAGGGTCCGAACAAGAAGGCTACGAGGTGTTCGTGAAGTATTTACCGAAAAACGTGGACGAGAGCGACATCGCGGATTTCTTCAAGCGCTGCGGCGAGTTGAAGGAAGAGGTGAACTTGTTGAGAGACCAAACGACTGGAAGTAGTAAAGGAGCTGGGTTTTTGACGTTTAGAAACGCGGAATCTCGAGAAAAGGCGTTAGCGATGGATGGGGAACGGTTTTTAGATCGGACCGTCTCGGTGACAGTTGCGAAAAAGTCACCGTTTGGGACGAGAGGAACGACGCAGGCGTTGGGGACGCATACGCCGGCGATGTTGAGGGAAACGATCGATAGTTTAGGCATAGCAAATGATCCAAACGGGATATATATAGATGGTACGTTCGGGAGAGGAGGCCACACGCGCGGGATACTAAACGCGCTTGGGAAGAATGGGCAACTCCACGCGTTTGATTTAGATCCGGAAGCGATTACAGTCGGGAGAGCGTTGGAGAAGGAAGATTCGAGGTTTCACATGCACCACTCGCCGTTCGGAAGCATGTTCAAAGTTATGCGAGAGAAAGATTCAAAAGTAAAGGTTTCGGGCGTCTTTCTCGATTTAGGCATTTCTTCGCCGCAGTTTGACGATAAGTCTCGCGGGTTTCGACCGGAACAGGACGGGCCTCTGGATTTACGATTCGACGTGACGAGCGGCGTGAGCGCGTACGATTTTCTCCTGAAAGTTTCCCGAAACGATTTACGAGATATTATATTCAAATATGGGGAAACAAACGACAAACTGTCCGCGCAACGCATCGCGGATGCCATCGTCTTAGCTCGAGATACCAACGCGCTTCCGAAGACGACCAAAGCGTTCGCGACGCTCGTGGCGAACGCGAAAGGCGCAGAGTACCAAGCTATGCATCCTGCGAAAATGACCTTTCAGGCGCTGCGCATTCATTTGAACGAAGAATTCGACGAGTTTCGCAGAGGTATGGAAGGTGCGATGAAGTTATTGAAAGAGAATGGCAAATTGGGCGTTTTGACGTGGAAACATTCCGAGTGCGCGATATTGATTGAATATTTCCGAAAAGTCGAGAAAGTGCGCACCAACGCGCCTATTTTCGAGTGGTTGAAAACAAATCACGAGAAGTCGGTGACCAAGCTATTAGAGAAGGACGACGACGACGACGACGCTTGGGCGGCGGAAATGGACGATTGTAAACGCCCTGCGGATATAGAAATGCGCACAAACTCTCGATCGCGATCGGCTATTTTGCACGTCTTGAGGAAAAAAAGCAGCGCGGCGCGAATGGTGGAAGCCGAGAAAGCGGCGTATAAGAAATTGAAATGGGAGAATAAAAAATAGCATTAGCGTAGAATTTTTCACGTAAACACCGTGTCTCTCTCCATCTCCAATACTATCTTTGCCATATCATCCGGCGATACGGACACGTACTCGTTCATTTGGCAAATGGCGGAGAGACCCAAAGGCCCGCCTTTGGACCAACTGCTACTACTACTTCCGCTCAAATTCTCCGCCAAAACGTCCGCGTCCACGTCTGGAATCTCTCTTCTTTTTTGCAACTTCTTCACCCAACCGTAGCTCGGTTTCTCGTAAAAGTACCTATATTTTCCGCTCGATTCGTCTTTCGTCGCCCTCAACACTCGCAACACCGGATTCTCCCCGACGCCGTCCGCGCCAATCTCTTTCAACTTCTTGTGCACCGCTTGCGACGAAAGATACCCGTCCTCCGTCCTCGATTCAACAATCGCCAATCTCGCATCCTTCTCGCTCCGTCGCACTCTCGCGTTCCCTCTCTCAAACACCTTCTCCGCCTCCAACACTTGGTCGTACCCTTCCTTCCACAATTCCTCGCCGACGTCCTCGTTCAGCCGCTCCACCACGCCTTTCACTTTCTCGAACGCCAACGAATACGCCAACTCGTCGTCGTCCGTCACGCACAGCGAACTCAACGGATCGCAAATCGAGGACAACGCGATGTCCAACTTCACTCCGTTTTCCGAACTAAACTCCCCGAAATCCCCGCTCTCGGCCGCTTCGATGAATATCTGTTTATGTTTCAAAGCAAACTCTGGTTCCAGTAACGCGAAGCAGCTCAAAACGCCGTCGGTATCGTAGTGGTTGTTCAAAACGATCGCGTCTGCGTACTCGTCCGAATCGTCCTCGTTATTGTGCTCGATAAAATTCATCGCAATTTCCGTGCTCGTGTCCGCGTAATACTTCTCCTCGGTCTCGTTTCCTGTCCAGTGCGTGAGTTGCACGGTTGCCCCGGAAACGTTTCCATCGCACGCGATGGTTTTCATCATCGAATAATTCGCGGGCAAGGTGTCGCCGTATTGGACGAATTGGAAACGTCGTCGGTTGTTAGATGATGGTGGTGATGACGCCGATTTTGCGCGGACAGAACGACGCGATGAGAGCGCCGAGAACGCATCGCATGTACCCGCGCTGTGTTTAGGTAAAATGTTCATTTTGTGCCGCCAAATTGCTCCAAAAAACCGTTAAGCAAGCGCCGAGAGTATGATGATTAGGATGATGGTGAAACATCATCCCAATCGTCCTAATTATCGTCATCGATACCACCACCAACAAAATCGTCCTCCTCGCTGCTTTTTTCTCAATACTACGATCGGAAGCAGTCGTGCAACACCATTAACACCAACACCAACGCAAAGACAACGAAAGGTGTTGAAACACATTTTTTCCCCTAATGCGAGGACTGCTTTTGCGTGCGCTGCGTCGGCGAGTGCTGCGAGTGGTGGTGGTGAAAAGAAGGTGTGTCCGGTGTGTCAAAACACCGGGTTAAAGCCGTGCGGGCAATGCGAAGGGACCGGGGTAAACCAAGAGGATAAATACGGAGGGAAAGATGGGTATAAAAAAGGACAACCGTGTTGGCTGTGCCAAGGGAAGCGGAAGACGATGTGCGGGAACTGCATAGATTTAACCGATTCGTTTTGATGATTCTACTCACTCACTAGTGTTGCTACGCGTTGCTCTGTATCTATTTCTATTATTTCCACCAGCTCGCGTTGTCGGTTCCGCTCGCCGCTCCGTTCCTCTCTCGTCTGTTTTCCGCCGCTCTCAACTCTCTCTCGATGAGCCTATTTTCAGCCGTGAACGCACTAATCATGTATTCGAGCCGAAGCGCCGTGTCGTCTATCAACTCGATCCCGTCTATAGCTTTTTGTAATTCTTCCTCACACGCTTGCGTTTGCTTCTCGTCCAACCAGTGCACGCATCGTCTCGGACACTGTTCCACCGCGAGATGCACCGCGTAGATTTCCGCTTCCGTCGCCGCATTTAGAGGATTGCTCTTTTCACTTCTCTCGAACCTCGCCGCTTTTGTTTTTGGATTGACGCGAAAATACTCTCTCGCCGTGACTGTGCAATTCGAATACGACGGACAATTCGACGCTCCGACGCATAAAATCTCGTTCACGAATACGCTTCCGTATACGTTGTTGGTGTTCTTATTGGTGTCCTCTCTCTCAAACTCCTCTTCCCTATTCAGTAACCACGCGTACGCTCTGACGCACTTCTCGGTCGCTTCTGCGCTCCTCTCGTCCTCGCACACGTCCGGATGGATCAGTTTCACTCTGTTTGAGAATGCCTTTCTCGCGCGTACTCTTCTTTTCGCTTCCTCTTCTTCATCTTCTTCTTGTATCCCCAAAGTTCTCTCCGGGGTGGATGCGTTCAAGACTTCTTCGATTATGATGATTCGATTCGTTCTCTCGTCGTCGCTCTTTTCACGAGCGGATGCAGCATTAGCAACAACTCGTCGTGTTCTCCTCCTCTGTCTCCTCCATCTCTTCGAAATCGTCGTCGCTGAAGAGAAAGTGGAACAATAAGAACAGTGAACGAGTTGCGACATTTTTTATCCCGAAACCGTTGTACAAACTTCGCGGGAAAATTCTTCATATTAAAACAATAATGATCATCAACGTCTCCTTCAAAAACCAACTCCACGCGATTCGCCTTCCAAAACGCGAAGGAGAGAATGAATCTAATGTAACTGTTCTCGATTTGAGCGAAGCAGTGCTCGAGCAGTTGTTCAAACAAGAACTGCTCTTGGATAGAAAGACGATGAAATTCGTCGGCCTTCACCCGAAAGGGATGCCTTTGCAACCGTTCGTGAACCCGGAAACGGACGGGAACATCGTTCTGGATGATACGTTTCCGTCGATAAAAAAGGGGAAAAAAGTTTTACTCCTGGCCTCGGAAGTCGCAGATGTGGAGAAGATGAAACGAGACGAAAAAGTGGACGTGCGCGTGCGAGGATTCGAGGACGAGATGAAACGAGAGAAAAGGAGAGACGCGAGATATTTGAGCAGGACGAACAAAGACGCCTACGCGCGAGCGCACGATACGTCTTCGAATACGTATACGTTTCAAAGCTTGAGAGTTTTAGCGGTACCCGAGGGTATGGTTGAACCGTCGCGGGAGAAAACGATGCACCTTTTGGAGCGACTGAAACGAGATCCCGGGGTTGTTCGCGTGATGGAGACGAAACGATTCCAAGTCGGTCTGCTTTGCGAGATGCCCCCCGAAGGTTTGGTTGGCATTTCGGAGACGTGCGTGTTAGGGTTCAATAGGAATAATGGGATGGAAATTCATTTGAGGTTACGAACGGATGATTGGAGTGGGCTGAGACGATACGAATCGATCAGGAGAGTGTTGATGCACGAGTTGGCGCATAACGTCATTTCCGAGCACAACGCGGAATTCAAGGCACTGAACAGCGAGTTGGTGCAATTATGCGAGAGAGATTGGAATCGAGGACGGCGAGTCGGAGGGAGTGGAGAGACGCACGGAAACGATAACGACGGGTACGACTCTTTGAGTGAAGACGAGTGCATGAAAGAAACGAGAAAATTGAGCGGGATGAAGTTAGGAGGTGTTGGAGCGAATGTTGGAAACGATCCTCGAGAAATGGCCGCGAGGAAAGCGTTAGAACGATTCGAGCAGCAACAACAGCGGCATCTAAATATTAATAGCGACGATAGAGAAATGTCTAAGATGTGTTCATGCGGCGCGTGTGACGACGACGGCGAAGTCAAGTGTCAACCGTGTTAGATAGAAGTAGCAAATATAGAAATAGTACTCGTATCGAAATAGTCACACACAAACAAAAATGGTAAGCATATATATAACGTCTGCTATTTTCACGTCATCAATCTTCGTTCGTTTACAAACCAGCGTTGACCAAACCGTGCAAAGTCAATAACCCGACTAACTTTTTCTCCTCGTCGATGACTGGTAAGAAACTTACCGGTCTCCCGCCAGCTTCCATCTCTCTCATGGCATCCACCGCCTTCCCCTCAGCTAAAGTCGTTCTCGGCGTCGAGCTCATCAGATCCTTGATCGGCGCTTGCAAAACCTCTCCACCTTTCTCGTGTAACGACCGTCTTAAATCGCCATCCGTGAAAACGCCCAACAACGTGTTCGCGTCGTCCACGACTAACAAACACCCTTGCCCTTTACTCGACAACTCCACCAACGCGTCCACCAACTTCTCGTCCGGTTTCGCCAACGGCAACCCACTCAACGGTTTCATCACATCTTTCACGCTCAAAATCAATCTCTTACCAATTCTACCAGCCGGGTGGTTCATCGCGTATTGGTCCATCGTCAACGATTTCGCTTGCATAATCGCCACTGCGCACGTGTCGCCAAACAACATCTGAATCGCCGTACTCGTCACCGGAGCCAAATCAAACGGGCACAACTCTCTCTCCAACGGCAACATCACGTGCATGTCCGTCTCCGTCGCCAACTTACTCTTCGCGTTCGAGGAAACCCCAACCAAAGTCGCGCCTTTCGCTCGCGCGTACGGAATCAGCGTCAACAACTCCGTCGTCGATCCAGATTTCGAAAACATAACCATGATGTCCTCTTTCGACACGATGCCGATATCTCCGTGTAACGCGTCCGTCGGGTTCAAAAATACCGATTTCGTCCCGGTCGATACTAAAGTCATCGATATTTTTTGCGCGATAAACCCGGACTTGCCGACGCCGGTGAAAAAGACCGTCCCTTTGCAATCCAACACGAGCTGGCAGAATTTTTGTAAAGGTTCGTAATCGAGTTCGTCGAAGAAGTACTTCATGTACCTGTTGTTTAGAGATGAGAACGATAATACGTGTAATACGTTCATGATAACAATGGTAAAAGTGGTCAGCGACTGTTACTAATACTCCTCGCAACATTGAAGACGTTAAAGAAGAAGAAGAGAAAAGCGTATCTTCTCTCTAATCTTTCTCTCTCTCGAGCGCTTTTGAAGATGATGAAAATGATGATGATGATGGTTCAGAAGAGCGCTACCGCGCGAAAAGAAAAGAAAAAGAAGAAAAAAAAGCGCGGCTCCTAACACTACCGCTGAAAAACGTACCCTTGTTGCGTGTCGAACAGCGCTTTCAAGTCTTCCGGGGACGCTTTCGCCATGATGTGTGTATTCTTTTGATGCTCTTTTTTGTCCTGTTTTTTTGTTACTTTTGTGTGGTGGTGGTCCTTTTTTTTGCGTTTGAGGGAGTAAGGAGTTACGCACTTATAAGTGCTCATCTCTTACTCAAATTTGGCTTCGTAAGTGCTTCTTTCTTACTCGTCGGTCTGTATTGCTTACTCTGATATACGTCTGAATGGTTGATGTTGAGCTAATTTTGTTACACGAATTACGAACGTAACACACACAAAAAGAACACAAAGAGAGAGAGAATGACGACGAATACTTTGCGAAGTCTCTTGTTCTTCTGCGCGTACGGAGGACAAAACAGAAGAGCGAGGAGAAGAAACTTTGCGATCACGACGTGCTTCTTTTGTCCTCCTTCTTCTTCTTCTTCTTCTTCTTCTTCTTCTTCTTCTTCTTCTTCTTTTGTTTCCAATTCGAGAAGGAGGAGATGTTTTTCGACGGCGACGACTACTACGAACGACGACGACACCATCGCGATGCTCTCGAGCGCGGAAAACGCAACCGCGAAACGCATCGCGAAACTGAGAACGTCCAAAACGTTTCGAGAGAAGGAAAAATCCGTCGTCATCGTCGGGTCGACGGTGTTGAGGGAGATTTTACAGGCGGGAGCTCTTGGAGCGTCGGAAGAGAAGAAGAAGAAGACGATACGAGTGAAGTCCTTGTTGTTTGCGATGGAGAAGAAGAAGACTTCCCGGGACGGAGAGAGTTACGATGATGATTCGCAAACGACGACGACGACGAGAGACGCGCTGCGGCGAGATATCGCCGATATCGCGGGAGGCGAGGAGGCGAAGAAGAGGACGGAATATTACGCGACGGCGAAAGTGATGAAGAAGCTCGCCGGCGTGGAGAACGCCGACGGGATTGATCTGGTCGCAGAGTTGGAGATGCCAGAGATTCGCGAGGTAACGGAGTTTATGATGCAAGAAAAAAGAATAGAAAAAGTGTTGTGTCTGGACGGCGTTCAGGATCCTGGAAACGTCGGAACGCTTTTAAGAACCGCCGAGGCGTTTGGATTCGACGCGGTTGGATTAGGCCCGAAAACGTGCGACCCATTCAACGATAAGTGTGTGCGGTCGAGCAAAGGAACCGCGTTTCGGATGCAAATGTTTACTTGGAAAACGAACGAGGAGTTTTTCGAAGGCTTGGTGAATGGCGGCACGTTTGAATTGAAACGGAACGTCTTGGCGGCAATGCTCGCGGGCGAAAACTGCGCAGAAGTTGCCAGAGAGCTGGACGATGGTAATAATAGTAATAATAAAGTGTGTTTAGTTTTAGGTAGCGAAGGGCAAGGCGTGAGCGAGGAAATCGCGAGTTCGATTCGTGCGATTACGATTCCAACGCCAGGAGTCACGGAGAGTCTAAACGTCGCCGTTGCCGGCGGAATATTAATGTCAAGCCTCACCGTCAGGTGAGGCGCTTTGTAAAACACCCATCACGCTATAAAAACAAACTAATTTATCATATCAATCCTCCGCGGCGCCTATCCACCCGCTCTTCGTCCTAATCCTCAACGGGAACACTTTGGCAAACTTCTGGTACGCAAACACAGCGAAATCGAACGAGTGCACGCTCACCACGCCTTGCACTTGATCGAAGTAATGATACGGCGCCGTCGCTTTCGCTTTACTCGTGTACGGCTCAAAACCATACAAATCTAAACTCTCGCACCGTTGCATCATAAAGTTCACCGCGTACCACCCGCTCATCGGTTTATCGTGAAACTGTTTGTTCTTTTCCTTCTCGATGATTTCTTTCAGAGCGTTCCACAAATCGTGCGCTCGATTGACAAACCCGGGGTGCAAAAATTGCACCTTCAAACTCTTCCCGTACTTCTTCACCAGCGGTTCAAATATCCGTTTCCTGTTCGTCGGCGAGCTGCCTTCAAAAAATAACGCCACCGAGTCCGGTCTCGAATTCTCCCACCCTTTCTCGACCAACCGTCGAGCGTTCTCTCGATTGCTAAAATCGTACGTCGTCTTCACTCCCACGTCCCTCTTAAAATTCTTCACCGGCGCGAAATTCACCCGCATGACTGCTTCGTGCCCATCGATTTCCTCCCCGAACGAAGACTTCAACAACGTCCCGCTATTCCCGACCAGCGCGCACGACCCGTGCGTCCTCGTCGCCCGGCGCTCTTCCTCCGGCAATATCTCCCCTAACACATCTCCCATCTGAAAATGCGTCTTCTTCCCGTTCACGTCCGTAAACTTCACGTCGTACTTCTCCCCGTACGCGTTGTCTTTCGCTACGATTACCGAGGAATAATCCTTATCCGATTCGTTCGCGTACGCGTATTCGCTTCCTCGGCCGAATTTGTCTAAATCTCGCTCTCGGAGCATGCTCGAAACCAATCCATCTCCTTTTCCTCTCATCGTCTTTATCGTCGTCATCGCGTCGTCGTCTGAATCGTCCTCGTTTCTGTCCTCGTCTTTATCGTCGTCCTCCTCTTCCATCGGCACCATCAAAACATCGCTTTTGCCGCTGTCCCCGCGTCGTTTCCGTCTTTGAATCATCGTCTCCGCCTCCTCTTCCTCGCGCACGTTGAAGCGCTGGAAGAGGCTCACGAACAGGCACAACAAGAGGAACCACTTGAAAAGGATACATTTCTTTCGAAACGACGATCGTCGTCCCCCGAGTATTCCTAAACCCGGTCCTCCTTGGCCCCGGGGTGGTGGTCGTTGGAGGAGCGCCATGAGTATTTCGTTTAAGTTCTTTACTCAAATGTTTATTGTTGAGGGGAGGAAAAGTGAAGATTAGTAAACGCGACCGACGGTCGACGAGGATGAAGCGTTGGTGGTGTTTTAAAGTATACAATCTTTAAAAAGAAGTAGCTAACGATTTCTTGCTCTCTCGTTTCTTTTACGCGCCGAGAATCATGGGGACGACTCTTCCTAACAAGGCGTACCATCCGCCGGCGACGAGCAAAAATCCGCTCGCCGGCGTGACCCAGGCGGTTTTCTCGCGCACTCCCATGACACTTTTAATGTTCCCAGCCGCGCTCGCGGCGAGTAATAACGGCGCTGAATATCCTAAGGTATACGAAAAGAGCAGAAATCCACCGGAGAGGACGTTGTTGGAACTCGCGGCGACGTAGGCGAGGAGCGTGGAGAGTACCGGCGTGGCGCACGGGCTCGCCGCTAACGCGAACGTCGCGCCGGCGACGAAGGAGGTCAAAAACGGCGGCAAATTCAACGATCTCGGGTCAAAGTTGCTTCCAAACGAAGGAAATCTCAGTTGGACTTCGCCGAGTAAGTTCAATCCCATGACGATGGCTAAGACGGCGACGGAAATCGGCGCGACGACGCCAATTTGCCCAAACGCTTTCCCCGCCGTCGCCGCAAAGACGCCAAATAAAGCGAACGCGGAGGCTAATCCAACCGCAAACGCTATCGCATTCACGCGCATCGCCGATTTCTTCGCGTCTTCGTTTTCTTCCTCGTTATCTTTCAGCGATGATGACGCGTACCCTCCGATGTACCCCAACGTCAACGGCAACACGGACAGCGTACACGGCGACAAACTCGTCACTAATCCAGCGACAAATACCAACACAAACGTCGTCGGAGAAGCGTGCGCTGATGCTGATGATGTCATACTGCTAAACAAACTACCACTATTATTCGCTATTATTCCGCCGACTTCCCCGGGCGGTATCCCTCCTCCTCCTCCTAAGTTGCTGCTCACGAATGCATCCAATCCAGACGTCACGTCGAACAGCGATTTCGACAACACCGCATCTGCCACGTTCGCGATTTCATTAGTATTATCAACCATAAACGCTTTCGTCGGGGTACTGAGACGACCAAAGGCGCGACGACGACGACGTAAACGATGAAAACTCCCAACACAATCAAATCCCCAATTTGTGCGCAAACGTGACGATGATGACGACGACGATGCTTTTGCTGCTCTTAATGATGACGATGGACTCCTTGTTCCCAAAAACAGCATCGTTTTTCCACCAAATGGAGGAGGATAACAGCGACGACAACAGTTTCGCGACGACGACGACTTCAAAAGCGGCGGAGAAAGAGGTGCAGAGAGAGGTTTCGTTGAGAGTGAATGAGAGGTCATATTTGTGAGGGAAGAGAGAGAGAGAAAATGGCAGATATCGCGCGATATGCGACGATATCAACATTTAGAAGGCGCTTTTGTTGATTGAGATGTTTTAAGCGGAGCATTCGATGTATAAACGCATTATTTCGTAAGTTTTATTGAATGGTTAATTAATAATGCATTACGTTCTGACGACTATCCGACCGTTCCTGGTGTGATATCTCACGCCTTGCGTCGGTTTGTACTTTTCGTTTCGGACTTGTACGGACTCGACTTTCACGCCGCTGACGCCGACGCCGGCGACGGAGAACTGCGCGGTCACGTTGCAGGTTTCTTGCAACTTGATTTTTCGTCGCTCGGATTGGAGTTTAGATGATGATTTGTCCGTTCGTCCTCCCATCATTGCCAACGCGTTTTCGTTTTCGTTTTCGTTGCTGTTGTTTGTATTATCGCTATTGTTGTTGTTACTTTCTTGCTCGGAACCCATGGCTAAGACGACCGTTAAGCACGGAGTTTTGTCCGCCGGGAATTTGTCGATGGTCCAGTTTACCGTTTTACTGGCGTCGTCGAAGGTGGCGCCGCCGTGCGTCGCGGACGGGTCGGCGCTTAAAACGCGCGAAGGTAACGCGACTTGTAAGCTCACCGCTTCGACTGGTTTCTCAAACGCCGGTTTGGTCCCGCACACGATGGAAATTCTACCTTGCGTCGGTCCAAACGACGATTGCGGGCGAATGTATAATGGCAAAGGCGCGGAAATAGACCCTTCCGGTCCGCCTCCTGGACCGCCGCCGCCCATCGTTTGCGATTGCATCCACGGATTTTGTTTGATATACTTCGGTTGCCACTGATTTTTATCCTCTTTTGATTCCGGTCGAATCTTGTAATTCATCAACGTAAACTTCCCATCGGCTGGGACGAACGAGACCACCCGATCGCTCGCGAACCTCGCCAATCTCACCGAAGGATGAAACGAATAATCTTCGATCAAATGCGAGTTCGACAACGACAACGATATGTCCGGCATACCGCTCAATCGACAATTCACTTCAATCTTCCCGTAAATAGCGCTGGTTAACAACTTCCCTTCCGGATCTAACGTCGCGTCCACGTGCTCGATGACGTCCAAATACACCTCGTTGGACGTGTACTTAATATTCGACGCTCTCCACGGTAACGGCAACAATTTCGTCGGATCTTGGTCGCTCACCAAAACCCCCGACGCGGTGCCTAAAACCGCGTTGTGTAATCTGTTCGCCAAATTCGGCGGCGGCACCAACACGTGTAACCCGCCCGGATGCGTATTCACCGGTATCCCCGAATCCAACATCTCGTCCAGTAGCTGATACAGCGTCAGATGGTGTTCTTGTAATATCGCCTCCGTAATCACGTTCCCGAAATAGGATTTCAAAACCTCGTGCAGTTGCGTTAAGAACTCAACCACCATGAGTGGTTGCGTCTCCGAGTTGCACGTGGCGATGTACGTGATTTCGCCTCTCGATTGGAAAAACGCGTAGTCTTTCCCGTCGATCGCGAGAACGTCCCCTTGGCTGTTCGCTTTGATCGCTTCGTTATGCTTCTCGAAGACTTTTTCGCACACCGAAGAGTCCGTTTCCGGTCCCCAGTGTTTCACCGCGGTTAACGTTTCCGTCTTGTTGTTGGTGATGAATAACGAATCGATGCCCATTATTACGTCTTTCTTTTGTACTACTCTCTCTCTCTCTCTCTCTCTCTTTCAGGCGTGTCTTTACCGCGTGTCTCTCAAACGAACGCAACGACGACGTAAACGACTCAGAGACGATTCCAATTGGAATTCTCCGATTCAATTCTCTTTCGATCTCTTCCGAGAGAGGAAAAGAAAGCGCGCGCGTGTGTGTATATATATATATATGTGCGTGCGTTTATATCACAGAACAACAAAGCGAGAACGTCACTATTATACGTGTGCTGCTGCTGCTGTTCGTATGTGTGCGATACTACTCTTCTTTAATAAGAGATGATGTTTTTTGTGTTGAATTTTGGTCCGCGGACGAGTCTTTTTCTCTCTCTCTCTCTCTTTTTCTCCCTCTTAGCGGTGCGTTTGGTATTCACCGCTTCTCTCTCTGTTTTTTTCTCTCCCTCTCTCTCTTTTACTCTCTCTCTCTCTCTCTCTCTTTCCCTTTCCCTCTTCTCAGTCGCTGCTGGTGTTGCTCTGTCGCTCTTCTTCTCTCTCGTAGAACGCGACGCGTTCTCGCTCGTCCTCGACGAACTCGGCGTATTCTTCCTCCGTCGGTTCCGGGCATCCTTTTTCTCGCAAGTAGTTCACGCACTCGGTTCGCTCGTAGTACCGAGCGAAAGAGAGGTGTTCTCGGCCGTCGTCGTCGTCGTTTAGAGGCGCTTTTGCGTCTTCGATTAAGTATTTGAGGCAATCGAGGCGGCCGTTCATCGCGGCGGTTGACACGCAGCGGATCTTTACCGCGTCGCCCGCTATCTTTCGTTCTTCGACGAGATATTTTATGATGTCCATGTGACCACTGATTGCTGCATTTATTACCATTTCTTCTTCCATCTTTCGCGAAGGTTCCACTTTGTCGAAAAGAAATCGAAGACAGTCGAGGCGTCCTCTGATAGTAGCACAAAAGCACGAAGTTTCTTCATCGTACGGGCACTCCTCGGAGAAGCAGTACTTGAGCGTCTCGAGATTACCTTCATGTGCTGCCGCATTAATCGTCTCTTCATCCCATTCGCAATGTTTCACTTCTCTCGCCCACTTGAGCAACTCGAGTTTGTTCGTTAGAGCAACTTCCCTGCAAAACCAGGCTTGATCTGCCACGTCTCCATCGTTATCTTTCTCTCCCCAGGGCATGTTATTCCACGCCCATTCCAACGTCGAAATGGATGAACATTCGTGAACATTCCAACATAATTTCGATACGTTTACCCCGGCATACTCAAGCACACCCC